>Ga0307990_1001284_pt1 | contig 21314 bp, 13 predicted proteins | sample EllFjometagen129_FD_203168 | JGI IMG/M metagenome (GOLD analysis project Ga0307990, IMG submission 203168) | Marine microbial communities from Ellis Fjord, Antarctic Ocean - #129 | ecosystem: Environmental > Aquatic > Marine > Unclassified | place: Southern Ocean | collected 2014-10-08
TACATGATGTTCGACGCCTGTCAGGTTACCAACCCTTCCATCGACCCCCTGAGGGAACCGATGGAAATCAGGCGCTACCTGGGGACGAAACCCGACAGTTACGGAGGGAAAATAGGCCCCCAACTGGAGCTGAAGGTTCCCATCATGTTCGGAGCAATGAGTTTCGGTGCCGTAAATCTGAGGGTACATGAGGCGGAGGCACGGGCAACGAAGGCAATGGGAACCTACTGGAACACTGGAGAGGGTGGGTTCCATAAAAAACTGAGAAAATATGGGGAGAATACCATCGTTCAGGTGGCCTCGGGCCGATTTGGAGTCGACGAAAGTTATCTCAAAAGCGCCGCAGCCGTAGAGATCAAGATCGGACAGGGTGCAAAGCCCGGCATCGGGGGGCATCTTCCCGGTGAAAAGGTCTCTGAAGCAGTATCAAAAACCAGGATGATCCCCTTCGGTTCCGATGCACTGTCACCGGCGCCGCATCACGATATATATTCCATCGAAGACCTGAGGCAGCTTATTTATGCCATCAAAGAGGCAACGGATTATGCAGTTCCCGTTTCCGTCAAGATTTCGGCGGTAAACAATGTGGCGCCCATAGCCAGCGGTATAGCCCGGGCCGGCGCCGACATAATCACCATCGATGGTTTCAGGGGAGGATCGGGCGCAACGCCCCTCCAGATTCGACAGAACACGGGAATACCGATAGAGCTGGCCATCTCCGCTGCAGACCGCAGATTGACTGAGGAGGGCATACGAAATACCGTCAGCATAGTCGCATCGGGAGGATTCCAATCTTCCTCCGATGTCCTGAAGGCGATATGCCTGGGTGCAGATGCCGTCTATGTGGGAACACCTGTCTTGATAGCGCTGGGATGCAATGCATGTCAGAGATGTTTCACAGGGAAATGTGCCTATGGAATTACGACGAACAAACCGGGACTGGCCGAAAGAATCGATGTTGACGAGGCGACTCAGGCCCTGAAGAATCTGCTCCACGCATGGAGCGAGGAAATCATGGAGCTGATGGGATCGATGGGCATCAGTGCAATTGAAGCACTGAGAAGCAACCGAGACAGGCTAAGGGGTGTCGGTCTCAACGAAGAAGAATTGAGAATTCTTGGAATTAAACATGCCGGAGCCTGAGGCGGCTAAACCGCAACCAGAAATCAGAAGTCGAAAGTCTGAATAAAACAATGTTCCGCTTAATTTGGGATTTTGAATACTGACTTCTCATTTGATTAAACTAATACCAATGTCTGCGCAAAAAGGGCAGTTGATACACATAAAGAGTCTGATATGATTACTATAGAAGCAAAAGGATTATACTACAAAGCGCTGAACAGGCAGATACGAGAATATCTGTCACGGGGCGAAAAAGATATAGTTTTACACAATATTCTTGGACAGAGGTACATCGGTGGAGGGCTCAACAGCGATGCGACAATCAAGATCCACGGTACACCGGGACAGGATCTGGGAGCTTTCATGAATGGTTCCCATATCGACGTCTTTGGGAATGCACAGGACGGCGTGGGCAACACGATGAATGCGGGCAAGATCGTCGTTCACGGAAAGGCCGGCGAGATCCCCGCTCATTCAATGAGGGGAGGAAGGGTCTTTATCAAGGACGACGTCGAATATAGAGCAGGGATACACATGAAGCAGTATATGGATAAGGTCCCTCTGCTTATCATCGGCGGAACGGCAAAAGATTACTGCGGCGAATATATGGCAGGCGGGAGGGTCATTGTCCTCAATCTTGGGAACAAGAGCGGTTCACCCGTAGGCAACGGCGTTGGAACGGGCATCCACGGCGGCAAGATCTATATTCGGGGAACCGTTGATGAGTATCAGCTGGGAATAGGCGCTGTCGTTGGAAAACTCAACAAATCAGACAGGGCATTTTTGAAAGAGACACTTGCCGAATATGCAGAAGATATGGGAATGGATCTTTCCGCACTATCGCCGAAAGATTTCACCAAGATTACAAAGAAGGGGCGCAGACCCTTCGGTAATCTCTATACGCCGGGCATGAATATGAAAACGGAAAGGCCCTTTCATTTCAATCTGACGCCTCCCTGTGCCTATAACTGTCCCACGGGGATTCCTACGCCGGTCTTCTTTAACCTTATTAAGGATGGAAAGATAAGGGAAGCACAACTCTTTATGGATGAATACACACCCTTTAGAATGTCCGTATGCGGTAACGCCTGCCCGGCACCATGCATGGAGGGGTGCAGCAGAAATGCGATGGAGGGTCCCGTCGAAATACAGGAACTGGCACGGAAGTACTATCCCGAATTCGATCCAGTGGTGGGGAAGGAAAAGCGATCAGAGACTGTCTCTATTGTGGGAGCAGGTCCTTCCGGCCTCTCAACGGCATGGCAACTTTCCAGGAGGGGCTACAACGTCAATGTGTACGATGCCACCGATGATATCGGGGGAAAAGTCAAACAGGCCATTCCCAGAGAGAGATTATCCGATGAGAGCCTTGGCAGAGATATTGCCAGAATCAAATCCCTCCCCATTACATTCCACACCGGGGAAAAGATTGAGAGAGAGGGGTTTTCAAAGATATACGAGGGGAGTGATATCGTCGTCGTTTCGACGGGTACCCAAATTACCAAACGGATCCCATATCCCGGAGGGGAGAAGATACTGTCGGGCCTTCAATTCCTTATTGAAATCAACGAGGGAAATCCCATGGACCTTTCCCGTAAAGAAATAGTCATTATCGGATCGGGAAATGTGGGAATGGATATAGCCTGCGAATCATGGAGGCTTGGCGCATCAAAGGTAACGGCCGTAGATATTCAAAAACCCCTCGCCTTCGGAAAGGAACTGGATCTCGCTACAGAACTGGGGACAGAAATCCTGTGGCCCAAAATGATTGACAGACTCGATGAATCGAGGGTATATTTCAGCGACGGAACGGATATGCGGGCCGACGTCGTTATCTTCAGTATCGGAGAGGCACCGGACACGTCGTTCCTTCCTGAGTCTGTGTTCATTGATGAGAGAGGGTACATCATCACGGCAGAGAAATCATTCAGGAGCAGTGATCCCAAGATCTATGGCTGCGGAGACATCATAAAGCCCGGTCTCATCACCGATGCCGTGGGATCGGGACGATTGGCAGCCATGGAAATTGACGCGACTCTGAAAGGAAAAGTCTTTGTCTATCCCATCAAGAACCCCGCCTCCAGACGTCGGATACAAACGGTTTACTTCGGCGAAGAGGACAGCGGCATTGATCGCTGCATGAGCTGTGGTACCTGTATCTTCTGTGACAAATGCATTGAGAATTGTCCTCAAGAGGCCATTTCCCGCAATGGAGAAATATTTTCAATTGATACCGACAAGTGTCAATTGTGTTATACATGCGTCAATATATGCCCGAGAGGAGCCATTCACGCAGATGTTGTTATCGAGGGTGTAGGGCTTGAACCCGGCAAGTAAATAAATTTTCTCCGGTAAGAAAGGAAGTATAATAGAATGAGGACAAAATTCATTTTCATCACCGGGGGTGTACTTTCCTCCCTCGGGAAAGGACTGGCAGGCGCCTCCATAGGCGCCCTTCTCGAGTGTCGCGGGCTCAAGGTGACAAATCAGAAGCTGGACCCCTACATAAATGTCGATCCCGGTACAATGAGCCCCTTTCAGCATGGTGAAGTCTTCGTCACCGACGACGGAGCGGAGACAGACCTGGATCTGGGACATTACGAGCGCTTCACCGAAGCGACTATGGGAAAAGGCAATAACCTGACGACGGGACAGGTCTATTATTCCGTGATTACGAAGGAACGAAGGGGAGAGTATCTGGGCGGAACGGTTCAGGTAATCCCCCACATCACCAATGAGATCAAGGATTACATAAAAGAGGCCCCTGCGGGTTTCGATGTGTCCATCGTCGAAATAGGCGGGACCGTCGGCGATATAGAAAGCCTCCCCTTTCTGGAGGCCATCAGGCAGTTTCGAAACGATGTAGGGAAAAAAAACGCCCTCTTCATCCATCTCACCTGGGTACCCTATCTGAAAACGGCGGGTGAAGTGAAGACAAAGCCGACACAGCACAGTGTAAAGGCACTCCGTGAAATCGGCATTCAACCCGATATCCTGCTCTGTCGTACGGAGGATTATCTCGCCCCTGAAATAAAGAAAAAGATCTCTCTCTTCTGCAACGTAGAAGTGGAATCAGTCTTCACCGCCAAGGATGTAGAAAGCATCTATGAAGTCCCCCTGGTTTACCACACGGAGGGCGTCGATCAGAAGATCGTAGAACTCCTGAATATCTGGACGGGTCAGCCCCGCTTGGGGAAATGGGAAAAACTAGTCGAAAGAATTAAAAACCCCAGTTGCGAGGTAACAATCGCCATCGTGGGGAAATACGTCGACTGGACCGATTCCTATAAGAGCCTCAATGAGGCCCTCACCCATGGCGGAATCTGCAATAACTGCAAGGTTAATCTCTCCTTCATAGACTCGGAAGAGATAGAACGTGAAGGAATTGGTGATCGCTTTGAGGGCATCGGGGGAATACTTGTCCCCGGCGGATTCGGCAGAAGGGGAATCGAGGGAATGATTCAGGCAATTACCTATGCCCGTGAAAATAAGATTCCCTTTTTCGGCATATGCCTCGGCATGCAGATGGCCGTGGTAGAATACGCGAGGAATGTATGCAACCTTGAGAAGGCAAATAGTTCCGAATTCGATGAGGAGACACCCCATCCCGTCATCGATCTCCTCCCCGAGCAGAAAGAGATCACCGATATGGGCGGAACGATGAGACTGGGCGCCTATGACTGCCGCGTCGAAAAGGATACCTACGCATCGGAGGCATACGAAAGTAACAAGATCAGCGAACGGCACAGGCATCGCTATGAGTTCAACAATGAATACAGGGACATCCTGACACAAAATGAATTGCGTATCAGTGGGCTGTCTCCCGACGGACGTCTCGTCGAAATTATTGAATTGAAAGGTCGGCCCTGGTTTCTCGGCTGCCAATTCCATCCGGAATTCAAATCGAAACCGACAAAACCGCACCCCCTGTTTTGCCGGTTCATTGAGGCATCTCTCACATACACCGAATAGATATTGTACCGATACCCCGACTCAGATAAGAGTCAGCCATGGAGGCTACTCATGATACGGCATATTAGAACCCTGTTATTATCCTTCCGGAACGAAGGAAGGCGCTGGAAGATTTCTATAGGAAAAAATCCGCGATTCGTCCCCCCCTACACCATCGTTCTCTTTCCTCTCTACAGGGCCACCTTCAGCTGCGGTATCGCCGGCCTCCTGACAATAAAGGGGGCAGGGGATAAGGAAGAATCCACTATTATCGAGGATATCTCCCGTTGTTTTGAAACAATCAAGGCCAATGCACTGACAGAGAGACGGGACAAGCAAACAGCGATTGACGACTACATGGGTGGCGCTCACATCCTGAGGGATATGGAAGGGCATGTCCTCACAGCCAAACAGCATTCGTCACTGCAATATAGCCTCTTCGAATCGAAAGAGTCTGAAAGACTCATGGGCCTGTCACAGGCAATGAACAGTCTGATTGAAGATGAAGAAAAATTCCTGGAAAGCCGGGCAAGCTCCTTCTCCAGCGGAGAGATGGAGCAGATAGGCAATGCCCTGACGCTCTTGAAAGACACGGCCTGGGCCCTCGAAAAGGATGTCCTGTCCAATATCGAAAATATTATCTACCTATCGGGACAGAGGGAGAAAAAAGCACTATCCCGGGATGGATTCAGAAAGTACAGAAATATCAACCTCCTCATCAATTCCCTCGACAGGCTGGAGGTCAGGGGGAGAGATTCTGCCGGCATACAGATTGCCTTTACACTGAAGGACAGTGAGACACTGATAGAGGCCACAGGGAAGATCCGAGACGAGGGTCTCTATGATCAATGGAAGGAGAGATTGACACCGGGTGATCTTATGGATGGCTCCATCCAACTTTCCGATAAGATACCGGGGAAGGAACTTCCGACTATCTCCTTTACATACAAGAGGGCCTCCGTTACGGGAAAGCTGGGAGAAAATGGCGGTTATCTCCGTGAAAGGATCAGGTCTGATCGTATCCTTCACACCATCATCAATAGCGCAACGGAATCGGACATGTACCTTGCACATACCCGATGGGCCTCCGTGGGCTCCATAACTGAAGAAAATTGTCATCCCGTCAACAACTTTACCATGGATGCGGAAATAGACGAGTCAGGTGATATACCCTTCCCCTGCAAGGAATATCCACGCTATGGCAGGGGAAACTGGTCAATCAACGTAGCGCTCAACGGCGACATAGACAACTACGGCACACTGAGGGCCCAGTTCGAAAGAGACGGGAGGGATCTCATCAACAGGGGTATTACGACGGATACCAAGATTATCGCCCTGCAGATAGAAAAATACCTCTATGAAGGGCATAACCTGACAGAGGCATTTCGCCTGGCCGTCAATGATTTCGAAGGTTCCCATGCAATCGCGATGGAGAGCAATCTCGAACCCGACAGGGCTTTTCTTGCCCTCAAGGGGAGTGGTCAATCTCTATACGTAGGAATCTGCGAGAATCAATATATGTTCGCATCAGAGTTGTACGGCCTGGTGGAGGTAACACCCCGCTTCATAAAGATGGATGGTGAACATGAAAGGATCGAAGGAAATGCCGGAACAAAGGGGCAGATATTCATCCTGGACACAGCGCGAAGTGAGCGATCAAGGGGAATAAAGGCCCTCTACTATGATGGACACCCCTTCGAAATTCCCGAGACAGAAATCAAGAAGGCCGAAATCACGACGCGCGATATCGACAGGAAGGGTTACCCCCACTATCTCCTGAAAGAGATTCTGGAGGCACCTTCATCGGTCAAGAAGACCCTGCGCGGGAAATATCACATCCCTGACGGCACGGGTAGCGTCGTCTTTAACCTCGACGATCATGTCCTCCCGTCGCCCTTGAGAAATGCCATTGCAGAAAAATCGATACAACACATATTTGTCGTGGGACAAGGTACTGCCCATATAGCGGCAAAGGCCGTTGCCGAGGCCCTTTCGAGATATCTGGAGGGGAGTGGAATAGTCACACGGGCAAAGACTTCCTCCGAATTCAGCGGATTTTCCCTCAGAGAAGACCTGAGCGATTCACTCATTATTCCGATAACGCAATCAGGGACGACGACGGATACCAACAGGGCAGTCGCCCTGGCCAAAGAACGTCATGCCCATATCATAGCTATAGTCAACAGAAGACAGTCCGACATTACGCATATTGCAGATGGTGTTTTCTATACGAGCGACGGCAGGGACATAGAAATGTCCGTGGCCTCAACAAAGGCATTTTACTCTCAGATTATAGCAGGCTTTATACTGGTCTTGAATTTCGCTCAGATACTGGGGACCATGTCCGAAAGCAGCATTAAGGACGCGCTCCGTGAACTTGAGGAGGTCCCCCGGAAGATGCAGAAGGTTCTGTCTATGCGGGAGGATATAAAAAAATCGGCATGGGATATTGTAAAGAAAAAGGTCTACTGGGCCGTCGTCGGCAGTGGGCCGAATAAGGTGGCCGCCGATGAAATCAGGATAAAGCTGAGCGAACTCTGTTATAAGACCATATCCTCCGATATTGTTGAAAACAAGAAACACATAGACCTCTCTTCCGAACCACTCGTCCTCGTTTGTGCCGCAGGAAATCCGGAATCAGTTCTTGAGGATATAGTTAAGGATGTGGCCATTTTCAAGGCCCATGAGGCCACAACTGTTGTTATCGCCGATGAGGGAGACAGGCGATTCAGCGGCATATCCGATTCGGTCATTCATATCCCCCGCTCCTCTTTCCCCACACCCATTATTCTGAATACACTGGTGGGACACATCTGGGGATATTACGCCGCCTGCAGTATCGATGAAGACGGCGCCTTTTTCCGCGATTTCAGAAAACAATTATCGGTAAGGGGAAGTGAAATGGAAAAGGAAGGGGCATCCATCTTTGACAAGATGGCCGACAGGGAGATGCAACGCATTATAAGAGACTTTTCATCAAACTTTCACCCCCGGAGAAACAGGGGGTTTTTCTCATCCATGAGCGTGGAACTCATATCTGATATTACACTCCTCTTGAAGTACACCGCGGGGAAACTGCCGCTGGAGGATTTCTGGGAGGAATTCACGGGGAAGAGGCCCTCGTCGTCACCCCTCGATATGCTCGATATATCTCTCGGCCATACCGTTGATGAACTGTCGAGACCCATCGATGCCATCAGGCACCAGGCCAAAACGGTTACCGTGGGAACAAGCAGAAAAGGGGAAGTTCCGAAGGGTATTATCTTTGACTTCCTGAAAGATCTCGGCTTTTCACTGGAAACCCTGACGACCAAAGACGGATTCGCGGCACGAAGACTGCAAAAGGCACTATCCGCCATCGAGGGATATACCCTATACGCTGTCGAAAGGGGAAGTGAAGAGATCCCCATGTTATCAATAGAAAAGAGGGACGGAACATCACTGGCAATGAAATCGAGGGTAGAAACGCCCCGCCCGATAAAGGGGACAAAGAAAACGATCCTGAACAGGGGCGACATATACGCCGGCCTTGGAAAGTCGGACAACAAACCCATCGTCATTATTCCCCTCCTTGGACCGAATCGCACAATAGATTTCATATTACTCCTCCATGTCGCCTTCAACAGGGATCTGACTGTCTCCGACAAGAAGGAGATTATGGGCGACAAGTTACACAGTGTAAGCGATCTTATAAGTGAACGGGATGTACCCTGGAATGATAAATACCTGAAAGAACTTCCCATAGAGTTTCTCCTTGGTGAAGGTGACGATGTCATTGCAGCGAAGATCATGGAGTCCCTGAAAGAGACAGAAGGGGAAACTGAATGATCGCGATAATCGATTATAAGGCAGGCAACGTGAAATCGGTGGAGCGAGCATTGCGCCACCTGGGAGTTGCCTGCCGGATTACCAACAGCCCTGCGAAAATTATCTCATCGGAAGGGGTCATATTCCCCGGCGTCGGGGCCGCGGGGAAGACCATGGAGGTTATAAGATCACTGAATCTTGACAGCGTGATCCATGAGGTAGTCAGGCAAAAGATACCCTTCCTGGGAATATGCCTTGGTTCCCAGATCATACTCAAGGTAAGTGAAGAAGATGATGCGAGCTGCCTCAACCTCATTGCGGGTACAGTGCGGCGTTTCCCCGACATGGGCATCAAGATTCCCCATATGGGATGGAACAACATTTCCATTGAACAAAGACATCCCATACTGAGCGGTATAGATCGTGAGGCACAGTTTTACTTTGTTCACTCCTATTACCCCGAGCCGCAACACAGGGAGCATATCATAGCAACAACACACTACGGAATCCCCTTTGCTTCCGTAATCGGCAGGAACAATATTGTGGCAACACAGTTTCACCCTGAAAAGAGTGGAAGATTTGGTCTGCACCTTTTAAAAAACTTCACCGAATGGAACGGCACATGTTGAGTAAGAGAATCATCGTCTGCCTCGATGTCAGAGAGGGCAAGACTACAAAGGGAATCAAGTTTAAGGGAAATGTCGATATCGGCGACCCCGTTACCATGGCACGTGAGTACTACGAGCAGGGTGTAGACGAACTCGTCTTTTACGATATTACGGCATCGTCGGATAAGAGGGACATCATCATCGAGGTGGTCAGAGAGGTGGCACGAAATATTTTCATACCCTTTTCCGTCGGAGGCGGTATCCGAACCATGGAGGATATGCACCGCGTACTACAGGCGGGCGCGGAAAAGATCAGCGTCAATACAGCCGCCGTCCTGAATCCTCCGCTTATCTCTGAAGGCGCCAGGACCTTCGGCAACCAGTGTATTGTATTGGGAATGGATGTCAAAAAAACAAATAAGAGTCCCCACATCCCATCGGGATATGAAGTCTGGATCAATGGCGGCAGAAAACCCATGGGTATTGATGCACTTGAGTGGGCGAAGCGGGGCGAGGGTCTGGGGGCAGGTGAAATATGCCTCAATTCCATCGACGCCGACGGAACAAGCGACGGATACGAATTGAGTCTGACTTCAATGATATCCGGCTCAGTTTCCATACCCGTCATCGCTTCAGGGGGCGCCGGTAAACCGGAACACCTGCGAGACGTATTCATAGAGGGCGGCGCCGACGCGGCCCTTATTGCATCCATGGTCCATTACGGGCAGTACAGTATCGATGAAATAAAATCCTTTCTTTTTGAGGAGGGGGTGCCTGTTCGCAAGGTTATATGAAAAAATAATACCTTGATTTTGCCTCTTTAGTAATTAAATTATGGCGATATAAAAACCTTTCGATCATCAGTAATGCTTTTTAATAAATCCAAGACTCCTTTCAGGCGCTTGTAACACTCCCGCTCTGCCGCAGAAAAGTTGGAGCCACTCCTTTCCCACTTCGCGTGATCTATACACCGGAATCATCTCCATGATCACTGAAAGGAGTTTATGCTTAAATAAGCTTATCAAAAAAGAATCGAATGTATAGAAAGAGAAGAGACAATCACGGATTGCAGGGCTCACGAAATCTTAAAATCTCAAGGAGTTAAAAATGAAAAAAGAATATATAACAAAAACCGACTTTAAAGGATTGCGCCTCGTAAACAGGGGTAAGGTGAGGGACATATATGAAGTGGGCGATTATCTGCTCATCGTTGCAACAGACAGGATTTCCGCCTTCGACGTGATCATGCGAGATCCCATACCGGACAAGGGTAAGATCCTGACACGCATGTCCACCTTCTGGTTCGACAAGACAAAGGATATTATTGAAAATCACATCGTCTCTACAGACGTTGACCAATATCCCGCCGAATGCCAGCCCTACAAAGAAGAGATTCGCGGCCGCAGCATGCTGGTAAAGAAGGCGGCCCCCCTCCCCGTTGAATGCGTTGTAAGAGGATACATAACAGGTGCAGGCTGGAAGGACTACCTGGAAAACCAATCGATCTCGGGGATTGCCCTGCCGCCCGGAATGAAGGAATCCGATAAATTCCCCGAACCCCTTTTCACCCCCTCGACAAAGGCCCAGCAGGGCGATCATGATATGCCCATATCCAGGGAAGAAATGGAAAATATCATCGGGTCGGAACTGACGGAACAGGTAATCGATGTCACTATGAGGATATACACAATGGCCTCGGAAATCGCATCCCAGGGGGGAATAATAGTTGCCGACACAAAGATGGAATTCGGCATAGTCGACGACAAGCTGATCCTCATCGATGAGCTTCTCACGCCCGATTCCTCCCGCTTCTGGCCGAAAGACGAATATGAAGCGGGAAGAGGGCAAAAAAGCTATGACAAACAGTTTCTCAGGGATTATCTCCTTACGCTGGACTGGGACAAGACACCGCCGCCGCCCCCAGTCCCTGGCCATATAATAGAAAAGACGAAGGCGAGATATGAAGAGGCTCTGAAACGCATAGTGAGATGATAGGTCTTTTGAACATCCAGGCATGGAGAAAGGAACGGGTGTTCTTACAGTGACTTGCTTTATCGACCACAATGATTAGATTACAGGTTAAGAAAGACAAAGGAGGTGGATATGAAGGAGATATTAATTCTTCTTGCTATAATAGCTGTATGGGGTTTTGTTATGGGGTATGTTCTTCCTAAAATGGGAGTATCCACATGAGTGAGCCAGAGCTGCCAGTTGGCAGACAAAAGCGGCAAGAAGGACAAAGGAGAGGGAGAGAATTGACGCCGATAAAGGGAATAAACCTTTTGACATAATTATGTTCTGTCAGAAAAAGGCAGAAAACAATTGTTAACTTCTTATGAGCATCATCAGTAGAAACAATGCTAACCAATTAAGAACACTGACAAAAGCAGTTTTTACTTGACAGGCTATTTATATTAGATTATTAGTTTCGCCTTAAAATAATTAAGTATTTTCCCCATAAGGGAAAGGGAGTTATAAAATGGAAGATGAATCACAAATAAACCGGTATATCGCGGACTGGTCTCGCTGGATCTTTGTCGTTGGTATGATTCTGCTGGTATGTATCCTCCCCTCCTTTCACGCATACGTTAATAGTTCATCCATAATCACCAATACATCTATAGTGGATACAAAAAATGCGCAGGCCGTCGAAGTCACTGTTAAAGCGGAAGATACCGGTCCCTCGCCACTCTATGGGTTGCAGGGAGAACGTGCATTACACCCGATAATCGAACGGGTCGCCAATAATTACGAAGTAGATCCCGCCCTCATAAAGGCCATTGTTATGGCCGAATCGAGCTACAATTCCATGGCTATTTCAAAGCGTGGCGCCCGTGGCCTGATGCAGCTGATGCCCTCAACTGCCGAAGCACTCGGTGTGGAAGACAGCTTTAACCCGGAACACAATATCATTGGGGGTGTCAAGTATGTAAAACGGCTCCTCAACAGATATGACGGAAACGTAAAACTCGCCCTGGCGGCATATAATGCCGGAAGCTCGAAAGTAAGAAAATACAATGGTATTCCTCCCTACAAGGCGACACGAATATATATTGCAAAGGTCATTGAATATTATCAGTACTATAAGGGGGAAAACCCGGAAAACGTGGAATCGGCCTGATATGTTCTCCCGGAACATCGCCGGTTGAAATCTTATAATCGACATCCGCGAGATGCTTCTTCGTGGATGTCGATTTTTTATTATCGTCATAGACACCCCCCCAAGAATATCACTTTCACTTTTTCCGAAAATTTCGTATAGTAAAGGCATTCTTCCCCTATTAACCATGGAGGACCTTATTATGAAAAAGTTACTATGCCTTGCCATTACTGCACTTTTTTTACAGTATACTCCCCTTTATGCGGAAAATTTTACTCTCGACGGCGAAATGTCGTCACAGATTCGTTTTGACATACAGAAGAACGTGACGGTCATACCGGGTGTAAAGACGATGACCTTGAGCTTTGTCTCGCCGCCTTCCTTTCAGTCACCCACGTTCAACCAGGTCATTAGTGACTTTAATATACGCTTTACTCCCGCCCCGCAGGATGAAAAGAGATATACGGACAAACGAGGCAATCAGATTCTTTCGGCGACGTGGAAAAACCCGAGAAAGGCCATAGACGCCCGCCTCACCTTCGATGCATTGAATACGACCACACTGAAGACACTGGATACGCATGCGCCATTCCCCCTCGATAACATCCCCGATGATGTCGGACACTACCTGAAGGCGACCAAACAGATACAATCTAAAAACCCCCGGATCAAAGAGTTGGCCCAAAAGTTGACCAGAGGAGTAAACACGGAATTTGATGCAGTCCAGCAGACACTGACATGGGTTGTCGATAATATTCGATATGTAACGCCGCCCAAAGCGTACGATGCCCTCTACTCTCTCGAATCGGGAAAGGGAAACTGCCAGAATTACTCTCACATGGCGGCCGCCCTCATGCGGGCAGTGGGCATACCGGTGAGAATTGTAAACGGGGTAACCCTGAAAAAGGGCTTCAACATAGAAAGGGAGGGAGGCGTCCTTACCGTCAAGATGGGACAGGGACGGCACTCATGGATTGAGGTATGGTTCCCCGACCTCGGCTGGATTCCCCTCGATCCCCAGCAAACTGCAATGTTTGTCGCCAATCGCTTTATCAGGGTCGAAGTGGGTATCGATAATAACGAAACCGTCAACGACGGGAGATTACGGTGGATTCAGTCCAAGGGGAGTAAAGGGAGCCCCGCTACCTATGAAACCATTGGAGCGGATTTTTCCGATGACAGGGTAAACATCAGAGGAAATCGCGAAAGTTACGGACCGAAAAATCTTCTCCTCTGTCCCAATGTCAAGGCTGCATTCAAGAAGGTAGCGCTGGTAAAACCGCCGACACCGACACCGGTGATCTCCGATGAAGAAATACAAAAACTGAGATTTACTGTTCCCTTCACCTTCGGAAATCTCGAGTTTCCCGAAAATATAGATTTTGCCTTCCCCCCCACCAAGGCAGTTGCAAAGGGTGAGGGAAGTTTCGAAAAGACGAGGAATTTCTATGTAGAAACCGCCGAATATGTAACGACCAAGCTTACCCAGTACGCGCAGGTCTTTGTCCTTAAAAAACCGGTAAAACTGAGAAACATTGCCATGGCGCTGCACAAATTTGGGGGAGACGGGCAGCTCTGGATCGATCTCTACAAAGACAACATGGGAAAACCGGGAGACATCATCGCCGCCAGTGAGCTGCTCGATCTCGACACCATGTCACTGAGACCGGGCTACCGCTGGACCAATTTCTCCTTCGAAAAAGACGATATTCTCCTCATGCCGGGATCATACTGGATCGGGCTGGGTTATACGGGAAGTCCCATACTCAACTGGTATTACACCTACGGAAAACCGGTGGGACCGACTGAAGGGACCCGTTATAAAGGTGTCTACGAATCAGACTGGAGCGGCGCCTTGAGTTACGAATTCAACTACCGCATCGCAGGTCTGACTGTGCAATAGGAAAAAGGACTAAGACGCCTCTTCACCCTCGGGTTTTCCACAGACGGTGCATTTGCCATTTTCTATAGTGCCGATGCAGTTACCATCACTACAGGGTATTCTGTCTTCGAAGCTAACAAAGACCTCTTCTGCGTCCGCCGTATCAGATGTTTCCAAAAGGGTGCCGCAATACATACAGTAACGACTCTCTTCAGGGACCTCTTTCATGCATGACCTGCATTCCATATACTCGTACCTCATTCTCAATTATTGGCGTCTTGGTAAAACAATCCAGACAGATGAAAGGCCTTCACGATAATCCTTCCTTTCAGGTTTCACCTTATATCCTATTGTTCAGATGGAATCAAAGAAAAGTTGTTTCTTAATGGACTGTTGCCTTGATGATATTTCTTTTAACCCGTCGTTACAGAACCATTACAAAAAATTATGCCTATGACGATACGATAAAGCTGTCAGTAATCTTCAATTAGATGGTACGAGGCTGGGTATTGACAACGGCCTGAACTCGGTTCAATGAAGTCAGTTACTATTGGGTACATCTACAAGTGCTCAGAATTATTTCAGGAGAAAATTGATTCTTACCAATTGAAGTCTTCACAACAGAAACTCTTAATGTTGCTCAAAGTCAATATCAGGTTTTCATGTGTATTAATCTTCTACCATAATGTGCTGTAAATCAGCGTAGCTAGCTTCTTTCCTGAAAAACTTAAGAGTAATTGATACTATAGTAAATTGACGATCGGTCAATCTGCTTCTATTGGTGATAAGATTATTAAGAGTCTCATCAATTTTTATTGCAAGTTCACTTTCCGTCGCTAAAAAATTGTCATCATATCGGCGGCGCTTGAGTAGATAAAGTAATGAAAGAATACAGTTGTCGAACTTTCTTTCAAAGTTGTATGTGTCATGTTCATTTAATAGAGAAAAATATAAACCCCTTATTATATTATCCAAACGCTCTGTGGGTACAACATCTATTTTTAGTGCGTGATCTCGAAAACGAACAATGTTGCGAGTTGCTCGAAGCCAATTATTAATATGTTCCTTTTTTGACATAAATACCTGTTCTAAAGCTTCAAAAAAAGCTGCTAAATCACTTTTCTCATCCCAGCAGAGCCCGATTGTATGCAAATCAACTTGTTTTGTATTGGTTCCATAAAGACTTAAATTTCGACGGGAAGAATTAACAATTGATGGAGGACACGATAAATACAGCCAAGATACTGTCTGCTGGATTTTTTGTTTCTTTTTTTGATTTCTAGAGTTAGCAAAATATTTATCGCACGAATTGATAAATTTCTTAGCTAATTGAGGAGACTTTACGGAATTCATATCACCATCAGATGGAAAAACCCCATAATGCAAAAATGGATCCCCTTTAGGTTTATCTCCACGTTGTTCATCTATATAATCTGCCGCAGGCCATTTATTAATTTGATTCCTCAATAAATCTAAATATTCTGCTAAACCAAATGTATCATTCTCTAATGCACGAATTGCAGCTTTTAAAAATCGCTCCGCCGCTTCCCAAAAATCATCGTCATTTCTAACTATAGAAACCTGCGGCAAATAGGCAAGTGGAGGGGGGGGAGGCTCATCACAATCCTCCATTGTTTTCCAATTCAATAAGGTACTGAAAACACCTCTCCTTTCTGAATTAATTGTCACTTTAGCAAAACCTTGACCAGGCTTAAGATTTGCAGAAATCAAAACACTTTCATCCTTTTGTGTTTCCTCTGGAATCTCGGCCGATACTTTACGGAAAACTTTTTCGTTTCTAGCCGCTGAACGACGAAGGACAAGATTCAATATTTTCTCACCCTGTTTGATCTTTAATCCTGTTACTGGTTCTTTAGATTTGTACTCTTCACCGGCACGGACGGTGGTTCCTTCAACTAGTAATTTATATGCATTTGTCCAATCACCATGCCTATCTCTACGATGATGATGGATCTCTATAGGGAAAATAGTCTCTCTATAACAGGGTAAACCACTTTCGAGCGCCGCTGCTGTATATGCGGCACCTCGAACAGCTTCAAACCCATCACCGATAGTTACATCGTTTGATTTGAAAGGTTCTGCTACGAAATCACCAAGGCGTCTGGTTTCTGTTATGTGAATGTGGGCACATGCTCCATCAATGACGATACCTAGACATTGTTCTTGTGCCTTATCAGGTAAATATTTCAATTGCTGTTTACGCAGATTTACCAGTTCTTCCTTAAACAAATCAAATGAGTTACTTTGGGGTTTCCAAATCATATCTTTCCACGCATCTAATACTTGTACATTCCTACGGTCTTTTTCAGTCCACCCACGCCTCAAACAGTTCCTTAAAGCTTCGACTTGTTCTTCATTAGGGGCAATTTTTTCAATTGAATAATTGGAACCCTTTGGTGATCCAAAAATATCATGCCAGGTATCTTCGAAATTATCGAAGGTTGAACCTGCTAATCCAAAGAAAAAACTAGCACCTACCCTTGAAATTTCGCCACCTTCAGCTGTACGATTTCTGACAGGTACTAACCATAATTTTTCGGCAAATATTTTTGCTCTAATCTCAATCGGTACGACTTCCCACTGGTCAAATGCCATAGTAATAACAACCAAATGTCCGATGGTGGCGCCTTCTTCGCTCTCTTCGCCGAGCCCGTTAAAACTATTAACATTATTCCGGCACCAAGATGATGCAACTGCCACAGGACGAGGGGTAAGAAATGCATCACAATGATCTATTAATGCTTGTTGGGCAGCTTCTCCTAAACTATCGGGTATAATAATAGCTGCTTTCGAGTTAGGAAAATTTTTCTTCCAAGAAGTAACGGATTCGGCAATTAGGCTCTCGGCAGAACAAGAAAGTTCTCTTTCCCCTGTCGGCCTCCATCCTATTGCAGTATCACCAAGAATTCCTGAAAAAGACTTAGCAGAACGCTTTGCAAGTTTTTGCCATGCGCATACGAGAGGGATTCTTCCAGTACCATTCCTATAATTATTATATATTGGCACTTGACATTCCGGGGGCCAAGCGAGCCCTGTTCCTCTTCTATGACTGTGGGCGAAGATGCCTGATATAACAGATTCACCAGGTATTAAGGGAAGTAATGCTGCTGGCGGAGTATCAGCTAAAGCTTTGCATTCGATAATTTCTGCACCTTCGGCAATAGCAATCAGAGGCCTGTGCTGAGTTAAATCTATACCGAGACAATATTTATTTGCTTTATTCATAACTAGGTCGCTTTATCTACTACAAGATAAATCCCTGTCTTGAAATCATCTATGAGTTTTCTGAATTCTTCAGAATCTGTCTGGTCGATGGCAAACGGTACCCGAAGCCCAACAGTTTCCAGTTCTCCCTCTAAAGGCCATGTTTCGATATCTACTCCAGGTGACTTGTCTAGTGTTTGATGGTCTGTAACAAGCAAGAGCCCCAAACAGTTATAAGGTTTTCTGGTATAACGTTTAATATCTGATGAAAATAATCGAAGCGCCTCACCGGCTTTGTTTATCAAAGGTGAAATCTGTTTAGATTCTCCTGTCCAGTAAATAAACCACATTATTAACAGCAGCTTGGTTGATGGCCAAAATAATGCTTGATCACATCCAAGATTCCCAAGGTAGGGTGCAAATTCAAATGGAGGGGATTCTACCCAGCGTTTAAGATTGGTTTGCACATCTCTTGAATCTATGACTATGCATGTGCCTTTTGGAGTTTCAAACGGACCAGGGCAAACAGGCGATTCAGTCCAGATACCATTCTCACTTTCCAACCTATAATAAGGCGTGCTTGTGTGCTCTTCTTGAAAGAATTCCGTCAGTGCACAACCAACAAGCTGTCTGGCTGATTCTGCCCAGAGGATGCGTTGCCACTCCCAAGCATCATCCAACGCCTTTTTTTCTCTTAAAAGCTCGCGATAAGTACTATAAACGTGCCTATATCGTTCATCCATCTGAAGTGAATAGTTAGGCTGGATTGGATGCTGAAGCTGGTCAAAAGAAATGGATTGAATGTTTTCCGATGATAACCATTCATTACATTTTCGATTACATCTGGCGACTGTTCTAACCCTATTGCTACCAATCTGAAGATGATGTTGATTCGTTGCCACGTAACCCATGGCTCTTTCTAACATACCATTTATCACCCAGCTGAAGACACGATTCTCTAAAGTTTCCAGTGAGTCTTTTCTCTGGACAGCAAGAAGTACTTGCCGAGGGCCGGCCTTTTCAGCGGCAGTACGACCAGGCCGTCTTGCATAATCACGAATGCAGGCAGAGTCGAATTCCTGTATGCGATCAAGCTTTGTGTTTTCACGATAGCGCAACAATATCCGGCGAGGACGTTGTACAATTGTATTGAAAATTCGTAATAGATCCTTGTCCTGAGCCAATTTAACAATCAGAGCCATTATGGCTTCCGACCTATCGAGCTCAACCCATGTTTTGCGCACAGTAGCCCAACTGCGCCTCACAATATTCCGTGATTTCTCTTCTAAATCATTGAGGTATGACTCGTCATTAACCAACTCTCTAAAACAGTGTATCTGCCACTCGATAAAACTTTCAACACGTCGTCCTAAATCGCTTTCATGAAGTCCTGATGGTCTTCCGATAATATCTGTTTGAGTTATTTCGTGAGTTTTTTCGGATAAAAAAACATTGATTGAAAAATCATGCACAGATTTGTTAGGTCGAGCGTCAGTTGGTAGCTGGAAAGCGGTGCATATTTGTCCATCCCATCGAAAGGGAAAGGATACCTTAGGGAGAAATTTACGTTTAGGCCCGTATCTAGGTTCCAAGTCAATGGGCGCAACAATACGAGGAGAACAAGAGCCTGAAATAGTACATATTGGGTTAGTATCATCTAACAGAAAATTATCTGACTCCACGTCATGGAGATCCCATGGGGCAGAGAGAAGGATTGGATCCATATGCGATTACTCCTCTGTCCGGTCTAATCCCCGCCAAATGAATATCTGCTGTTGAGAAGCAGCTCCCTGTTTGAAGGCATTTAACAGAAGGTCGTCCTCACACTCTTGAATTACAGCTTCAATTTGTCTTAGTGGCCCATCTGCATCAGCAACTTCTACCCCTCGTAATTTGGGCATGATACGTTGTTCGATCTGATCGGCCATTGCAAGATGGATGCTGTTTTGAACCCAATCCGGATAGTTTGCTACATAAGCATGTATTGCTTGCGCTACCCTATGCCCAAAAGGCCTATTTATACGGTCCATTGCATCGTTAAGCCTATTTATCCAACTATTCACTTGATCTTTGTTAGTAGCGGATAAAGTTGATTTATGAAAAGATTTCCATTGGTCAAAGGTCAAGCCATTGTTGTTTGGTGTCGCTCTTTGATTGTCATCTTGTTCTGACATGTGCATAGGCCGGCCGAATCTCATTACACAAGCTCTATCAAGTACTTTATCCGATAGCGCCTGGGTGGTTTCGTCTTCATTCATTGTTCCTGAAAAAAGGATATTATGACCAGGGAACAGTCGAATAGGTTTTTCTCCTTCATCTAAGCTGCCCATTTCCAAAGCGATTTCTGCTTTTGCCCTTTCCTCGTTAATATCGAGATTAATTCCACGTCTTGTCTCGAGGCGGCTCAAAAACTCACTAAAATAATACTCAACACGCGCCAAGTTCATTTCATCCAATAGGACTAATAACATGCGATCTGAACGGCTATAATTCCAATCAGCAGGTAGTGGCCATGTTGGGCTGTTGTATAATTCAAACTGGACCATAGCTCGTGCAAGTTCTGTCGCTTTATATCGACTTTCAAGATAATTATAAAATCCGAAAAGATCTTGCGGGCTATCCCAGCGGGGCTGTACAGCTAAAATGACAGGATGAATCCCCATACCTTCTGCATAGCGCCTTGGCAACTCACTTTTTCCGGTTCCGCTGATCCCTGCCAGTACTACAAGCGGGGAAATATCACTAATTTTAAGCGCGGTATGGAATGCATTTAGTACTCGTTCAGGGAATTTAAGTTTTTGTCCCTTTATATATTCTGCGGTAGACTTGAGTAATGCACGTTCATCTACATCGCCCTCAACGGGTTTGAGTTCTGGGAAAGTAACAGGTTGCCATAAATCACGATATTTTGATTCCGCTGAGCCTTTCTCGCCACCTTCAGGTGATAGCCGCGCCTTATCTATCTTGAGTAACTCAATTGAGGCCTTTAGTGTTGTTTCATCTGACTTTAATTTGTCCACTATACGAGCAGTTTCATCTTCAAACCGCTGCTGTATCAGAATCTCATTTTTCGTGTCATCAAGCTCTTGCTTTAGATCTGTAAACTGATCTTTTACATTCTGGAGTTTCTCTTCAATTTCTTCATGTTCTTCTATTTTGCTTTCAATCTTCGTTTTCTTCTTTTCAATATCGTCTAACTCATTGTTAAGTTGATGGACTTTTTGAGCAGTTTCATCTTCCAGCCGTTGTTGGATAGCTATTTCTCCTCGAGTGTCATCTAACTCCTGCTTAAGTTTTGGAAGTTCACTTCTTATATGCTCATATTCTTGTTCCTTTTCCTGCAACTCTTCTGCTTTTTTAAGTAAAATATTATGTTTGTATTCAATGTCTCCAAGTTCATTTTTTTGCTCGCGTATATTGTTTGCTTGTTCTGACACTATTTGTCTAAGAGTTTCGGCCTCACTTTTTAATCGTTCTATTTCGTTTCTTTGAACGGAACTTGTCAATGACTTTGAGACACTTCCGACAACAATTTAGTGTATCACCGGATCGCTTTTTTCAGGTGCCGGTTTGTTAATCCAGACGGCAGTGGGCAAGACCCCAGCGTTGGGCATTTTGC
>Ga0307990_1001285_pt1 | contig 21312 bp, 11 predicted proteins | sample EllFjometagen129_FD_203168 | JGI IMG/M metagenome (GOLD analysis project Ga0307990, IMG submission 203168) | Marine microbial communities from Ellis Fjord, Antarctic Ocean - #129 | ecosystem: Environmental > Aquatic > Marine > Unclassified | place: Southern Ocean | collected 2014-10-08
TTATCAGGTTTGTTCAGCTGGTGAATATCCAAGGATTAGTGAATATTCGTGGATAGAACCGTTATTAGTTTTTGGTTTTTCGTTTTTAGTGGTTCTCTGTGCCCCTCTGGGATCTCTGTGGAGTTCGAGGGTCAGACCTTTGATTTTGTTTTATAGGGACATGTTCTTTTTTTTAGGGTAGTTTTGCCTTATGGCTAGACCTATTCGAATCGAATATGAAGGTGCTGTGTATCATGTTACGATACGTGGTAATGAACGTAAGTCCCTTTTTAAGACAGATGCTGATTAGGCTACTCAGGGTACCAGACATCAAAATAGTACATCCCCTTCATGTTAACACTCGGGAGCAATCAAGTGGTCCCGGTATTCATCCTGCCTATTGAGTCCAGGTCAATTTGGCCGCTGGCGGCCAAATCTTTTCGTTTTTCCAGCAGTGTGTTTTTCCAGCCAGCAAAAGAGCTGTTCTTGCCTTTAAATTCTTTTGGGCGAATGCTTATTAAACAATGGAAGATTGCCACGCTACGCTCCTAAGAAACACCCCATTTTTCGGCGAAAAATGGGCTTTTTGTTCTTTTCTTACATATGCCCCTTCAGGGGCGGTGAACTCGCAATGACGGCCAGCTTAATGGGCAAGCCGGGTCGCTGTGCTAAGGTGTGAAGTTTGAGGCGTGAAGCATTGAGCCGCTGCGCGGGCTGGTTCAATAGATGCCTCAATGCTTCGGCATGACTGGCGTCGTGATGCATGGTTTATTCCTACGAGGTCGCGGCAGCCAATAAAACAAGCACCTTCCATCCGATTCACACCCAAATGAAAAGGGACTGTTTGACCACGATTTCAAGCCGTCATCCAAGTCCTGCGTTGGGTCACTACGACCAAGCTCGCTTGATGAGTAGAGACCAATGCAGGACGACCTGCTCCTAGCAGGTGGCACGCACAGCGTGCATGACGGCGATCCCACGCATAAGCAGAACGTCACGACTCTGCGATAGCCATCATGTGTCTCCCTGGTCTTCATGGTGAAAAAATAGTTCTTCGTTGTTCGTTTCTAGTTCTCCGTGGTCCCCGTGCCTCTGTGCGAGACAAAAAAGGAAAGCAAAGGGCCCACACCAAAATTCCACGGCTGCCCTTCAAATCTTCCAGTGGAAAATGCAGCTTTCAGCTATCAGCTATTTGGAACGCTACGCGTGCTGTGTTTAATAGACCCCTCAGTACCTCGGGGTGACAAGTCACTTATCAGGTTTGTTCAGCTGGTGAATATCCAAGGATTAGTGAAGATTAGTGTGAATTAGTGGATAAAGCAGTTTTTGGTTTTTAGTTGTTAGTGGTTCTCTGTGCCTCTCTGGGATCTCTGTGGTTAAGAATTACTTTGCGTTTTTTGTGCATTTTTGTGGCCATAAGGCAGTTTGGGGAGGGGTTTTCGCGGATAAATGTCTTTAATTTCAGACGTTTCTATTTGACGCATCAAAAAGTACAGACGTCTGTACAATTGGGCTGGTCGCAATATGTAGCACTGTTGCCCGTGTGTTAAAGACACCTTGGAATTGGGTCAACGGTTGTGGTTCGATCAAGGAAGAGCGATAAGTATGATCGCTATCTGGCGGATGTGTTCTTTCTGGCTGGGGCCAGGAGTCCTAAACGCATCTTGAAGGAGGGACTGGGGGGATTAAGGGGTCGGTCCCAGTATTTAGGTACGACTAGCTCCATCCAACGTTTTTACCAGAATTTTGCATTGTTTTACAATTTCCCGATCCTTGGTTGCCCTAATAGACTGAACATATTTGGCTACATTCGAAGGATGACCACAATGAAGATGTTCAGATACCCAAGCATTGCTCACTATCGTATGAGACTTGACATACCAAACCAATACCCTTTTTTCACACGAGCCTTTGGCCATAGAAGCCAAATCAGACTCATCCAGCTTAAGAGCCGCCAGGCCTTGAGCCTTCAATTGTTCTGCTTGACGGGAGCTGAAGGGGTCAAGTTGTTATTTGTATAATCGTGGTATTCGGGTCAGGCTTCTTTGTTTTGCATGTCACGCCGGTCGTGACTTTTTTAGGGGTGACCAATCAATAAACAATAGAAGATTGCCACGCTGCGCTCACAATGACGGGCAGTTTAATGGGCAAGCCGGACGCTACGCTGAGGTGTGATGTGTGATGTGTGAAATGGCAGGGCCGTTGCGATTCCCGATTTATTCATTCAAATGTGCGGTAGCCAATCAGAACAAGCAACTTCCATCTGATTAACGTCCAAATGAAAAGGGCCTGTTCGACCACACTTCTAAGCCGTCATCCAAGTCCTGCGTCGGGTTCTGCGACCAAGCTCGCTTGATGAGTAGAGACCAATGCAGGACGACCTGCTCCTAGCAGGTGGCACGCGCAGCGTGCATGACGGCGGCCTCACGCATAATCAAAACGTCACGACTCTGCGATAGCCTTCATGTGTCTCCCTGGTCTTCATGGTGAAAAAATAGTTCTTCGTTGTTCGTTTCTAGTTCTCCGTGGTCCCCGTGCCTCTGTGCGAGACAAAAAAGGAAAGCAAAGGGCCCACACCAAAATTCCACGGCTGCCTTTCAAATCTTCCACTGAGATTCGTTTTTAGTTTCTGGTTGTTCGTTGTTGGTGGGGTGTAGCTCCACGTTAGCCTATTCGTGAAGATTAGTGGATAGAACCGTTATTAGTTTTTCGTTTTTAGTGGTTCTCTGTGCCCCTCTGGGATCTCTGTGGTTAAGAAAGATTTTGCTTGTTAGTTCTTGGTGCCTTAATAACTTGGTGGTGAAATATATTTGTTGTTTTAATTCGCGAAAATTAGCGTCAATTAGCGGTTCAAAAGCAGTTGTTAGTTGTTGATTTTTAGTGCCCTGGAAACTTGGTGGTAAATAGAATTTTTGATTTCTGGTTTGTCTGTTATTCGTGGAGATTAGTGGATAGAACCGTTATTAGTTTTTGGTTTTTCGTTTTTCGTGGTTCTCTGTGCCTCTCTGGGATCTCTGTGGTTAAGAATTACTTTGCGTTTTTTGTGCATTTTTGTGGCCATAAGGCAGTTCTTGGCTACTGGTGCAGACGTATTGGGAGATCGGTAAGCAGATTGTGGAACAAGAACAATCAGGGTCGGACAAACCGGAGTATGGTTCCGGCGGTCATTCCAGTCGGCCCGGCCTATCAAAGGCAGACCGTGAGGGCCGAGATGGTTGACCACATGGTCGAACGAGCGTTTGAGGTGTTCGAACAGAGGCTGTGCCTTGGTTTCATCATTATCAAATGCCACAGATTCATCCATAGAGAACGCTTTTATCACATCCGCGGCGCATCCTCGTGTTCCACATAATGAACCTTGATCCGGACTGTCGCGTTGTCCGGGAGCGTCACACCAAGCGTCACAGAAAATGGTTTGGCGCGGGAGACATGAGCCGTGCGTTCTGTATCTGGTAGTTCATGCAACCACTTCCCGATTTAAAGCAAGATTCGATTTTTCATGGGTTAACACATACAACACCGGCAACACCACCAATTCCAAAACCAGAGAACTGATCATACCCCCAAAAATAACGGCCACCAGGGGACGTTGGATTTCCGACCCCGCCCCTGTGGCATACAGCATGGGTAGCAGGCCCAACAGCGTCGTCATCGTCGTCATAATCAAGGGCCGCACCCGTAAACGACAGGCCTCAAATATGGCTGCCACAGCAGACTGACCCTGGCGTCGCAATTGATCGGCAAAACTGATGAGCACCAAGCCATCTTCCACAGCCACACCCAACACCGCAATAAATCCAATGGTGGCTGCCACACTCAGGTGAATGCCCAAGAGATACATGGCCACCACACCACCGATGACAGCAAATGGCAGATTGATCATGATTAAGGAGGCACTGGAAAATGATCCCAACGCACTGATGAGCATCACAAAGATGAGTAACAGGGAGATTGGCACCACCACAGCCAGACGTTTCATGGCACGCTGTTGGTTTTCGAATTGTCCGCCCCACATCAAATGGTAGCCCGCAGGCAATGCCTGTTCAATGGGCGCCAGTTTCTCTTGGGCTTCAGCCACAAAGCTACCGATATCACGACCTCGCACATTGCACTCCACAAGTAATCGCCGCTGAGCATCTTCACGATTGATCTTGGCAGGCGCGGCTTCCAGGGCAAAGACAGCCAGATCCCCCATACGAACATTATATCCCAGAGGACTCGGCACCAGTAAATTGGCCAGGGTGGTCTTGTTGGTACGGCTCGTTTCAGGGAAACGTACGACAATATCCACGGGGACAAGATTGTCATATAATGTCGAAGCCCCCTTGCCAGCCACCGCCACTTCAAGCCACTCGTTCATGGTTTCAGCGTTGATTTTATGCCGAGCCATGGCATCGCGATCAAAGGCCACATTGATTTGTGAAAAACCGGACACCTGCTCAATGGCCACATCCTTGGCCCCCTCAAGACCGCCGAGTATGGGTGCAATCTGTTCGGCCGCCCTCACAAGCTGATCCATGTCATACCCAAAGATCTTGATGGCCACATCAGATTTAATGCCACTAATCAACTCATTGACACGTAAAGCAATCGGTTGGGAAAATGCAGGTCGAATCCCGGGAAACGCCTTCAACGCCTCCTCTATTTGAGTCACCAGCTCGGCTTTGGTTTTTGCAGCCTGCCATAAAGATCTGGGATGGAGCATGATCATCAAGTCACTCTGCTCTGGCCCCATGGGGTCTTCAGAGATCTCGGATCGCCCGGTCTTGGACACGACCGTTTTGATTTCATCGGGGAATTCGGCCATCAAATGCTTTTCCATCATCTGCGTTTGGGCCACGGTACCATCCAGACCCGCAGTGGGCAAACGAACCACATTAATGGCAATGGCTCCCTCATCAAGATCCGGAAGAAACTCGGTGCCCAGTTGCAGGAATATCGACACAGCCCCCACCATCAAAGCGCCGGCCAACCCCACGGTAATCCAACGCCCCTTGAGGGCCAACTTCAGAACAGGCACATGCAGCTTATGAAACAAACGCACCAAAGGATTCTCGTGAATGTCCCTGGATGTCCGCCGGGTCAACATGGCTGAAAGCACGGGCACAATTGTCAGGGAGACCACAAGGGATGACAACAGGGCAAAGCACAAGGTCAATGCCAAGGGCTTGAACATCTTGCCCTCCAAAGACTCCAGTGTAAACAAGGGCACAAACACAATGACCATGATAAACACAGCAAAGATCACGGGCCTGGCCACTTCACGCACAGCAAAACCGGCCACCTTTTCACGTGTTTCCTGGGCGTGTGCTTTTTCACTCATGTGGCGAACAATATTCTCTGTCACAATAATGGCCGCATCCACCACCATACCCACGGCAACCACCAGTCCGCCAAGACTCATAAGATTCGCAGTCACGCCCTGCCACCCCATCAGCAGAAATGTGGCAGCCGCCGTGAGAGGCAGTGACAATGCCACAGTCAATGCAGCTCGAAGATCCCACAGCAATAGAAAGAGCACCAGAATGACAAACACGCCGCCCTGTGCCAATGCATTGGAGACAGTACGGATACAGGCCTGGACCAAATCTGTACGATCATAAAATGGGCGAATGCCCACGCCCACCGGCAGTGACTTTTGAATCTCAGACAATGACTGCTTCACATGCTCCACCACGGTCTGAGCGTTTTCGCCCTTCAGCATGATGGCCATACCAATCACCGTTTCACCTTGGCCGTCCTGAGTGGCTCCACCGCTTCGCACCTGCGGCGCCCTTGTCACGGTTGCCAAATCACGGATTGTCACGGGGGTGCCATCCTCCACCTTAAGTACAATGCTCTCAATATCGGCCATGTCCTTGAGCAATCCCTGAGATACCACATTGATCTGCTCAAAGTCCTTGACAATAAAGCCAGCCCCGGCATTGCGGTTATTGGCCTGGATTGCATCAATGATGTCACGCAACGAAAGACCATATTTAATCAAAGACGCAGGCTCCACAACCACATGAAATTGACGCACAAATCCGCCCATGCTGTTGACTTCATTGAGTCCACGTACTCGACGTAATTGAGGGCTAATGAGCCAGTCCTGAATCGTACGGAGGTCCATGAGATCCTGATTGGCAGGTTGCAGTGACGACTCACAAACAGGACAGTTCCCGGCCGTCTCAGACCACACATCACGATGCTGAGCGCAGCCGTATCCAGAGACCACCGCATATTGGTACACCTCGCCGAGGCCCGTTGAAATCGGCCCCAATGTGGGTTCAATGCCTTCAGGCAGACTGTCTCGCACCATGGCCAAGCGTTCAAAGACCTGTTGTCTGGCGAAGTACGTATCCATACTGTCATCAAAGATGACCACCACCTGACTGAGCCCGGACTGTGACAGAGACCGAACCTGCTTTACTTTGGGCAGGCCAGACATCTGTGTTTCCAGAGGAAATGTCACCAGGCGCTCAACCTCTTGTGGACTGAGGCCCTGCGACTCGGCCAGAATCATGACCTGCACATTGGTGACATCCGGAAATGCATCAATCGGCAGAGTCATCCAGGCCATGCCGCCCAGCAACAACACAAGCCCGCCCAAAATCAGCATCAACACACGCTGTTGAAGAATAAACGTCAATAAATGATTTAGCATAGTTGTCCAGTTTTTAGTTTTGAGTTTTGAGTTTTAAGTTTTAAGTTTTGGGTTTTGAGTTTTAGGTTTTGAGTTTTAGGTCGTGGAATGGGCTATGGCCCATGCTGTTTGAATACAGCCTAATGCGCACACCCGGCACCCATTTTTTCCTTGAGGATCTCACTCTTGAACATGAACGCCCCGCGTGTGACAATGGTTTCGCCCTGACTCAGACCATGCAACACTTCAACCTGCCCCAAACGCACTGCCCCCAAATCCACATCACGTCGCATCCAAAGATTGTCACCCAATGGAACAAACACAAAGGCCTGACCTTCATCTGACAAGACGGCCGATTCAGGCACAGTCATTATCGAGGTATGATGTCCCAGACCAAGGTCGACCTGAACAAACATCCCAGGCTTGAGTTTGCCCTGGGCATTGCTCACCACGACACGACACTTCACCGTGCGTGTGTGTTCATCAAGTTGACTCCCGACCATGTCCAGAGTCCCTGTAAATGTGATCTCTGCAAATGCCTTGCTTGTAATGGTCGCAACCACAGGTTTGCCTGTGGCATATCGGTCGATCAATACCGAAAGATCCGATTCGTACACATCACAAAAAACCCACACATGTGATAGATTCGCCACACGATACAAAGGATCTTTGGGATCCACCCACTGCCCCTGAACACAACTCTGCTCGATGACAGTACCGTGGATCGGACTGCGCACAGCCAATTCACCAAAGGCTGTTTCATTTTCATCTGTCACACCGTACAGAGCCAATTGTTTTTGATCAGCCGCTGCCGCAGCCTGGGCTGCCTGAAGAATCTGTTGAGCCTGCTGTAAGTCAACCTCACTGGTCACAGAGTCTTTGTACAATTGCTTTTCACGTGCATAGGTCAAGGTGGCCAGAGCCAGTTGAGCCTTGGCCGTAAGATAGTCGCCCTGTGCCCGGCCTAATTCAGCAGACTGGACTGTGGCCAAGGGCTCAGAGACCTCAACGGTGTCACCCAGAATCTTGTGCAATTGCTCCACGCGACCAGCACCAGCCACAGTCAAATCGGCCACGCGTGTTAAATCGAGTTGAACCTGGCCATTCACCTTGAGGGCATGATCATTCACAGACTGCAGTCCAACCTCGGCCGTGCTCATCAAGGCACCACTGAGATTGGGGTCCATATGGGCCACACCCACTTCATAGCGACACGCCTCGCACAACACCGTGGGCATTTCATGTTCACAGGATGCCTCCATCAGATGGTCAAGAGTCGTTGCCCCAAAGCTCTGCGCTGCATGGGCATGACCTGCATGGGGGTCATCTTCGGTTATAGCCTCATCGTCACCATGATCCTCATGGTCATCCACCACAGCATGACTGTCGCACCCATCACTGCATGCAGCCACGGGTTCAGCTTCTACTGAACCATGATCGTGCCCCTCATGTAAGTCCTGAGCCTCCGCATGCCATAAACTTGAGGATGTGAAAGCCAACAGGGTCAACGAAAGCCCAACAAAAACGGCCACACCCACAAGTTTGTTACTCATGTTTTTATTCATCATGAACTCCTTCAGACTGTCTTGCTTCAAAATCATAATCCAGCCCAGCCAAAGAAACCACCTGGGCTCGAGTCACACCATAAGTCAGTAAGGTCTCGACATATCGCAAAGATTGATCAAACCACATACGCTGCGCATCAAGGACATTCAGATAGTCAAACCGACCCTGCTTGTATCCGGTCAACGAACGCTCGTAGGCAGTTTTCGCTTGGGGCAGGATAGTGTCCCGCAATATCACCACCTCTTTGTGGGTGGTACGAGCCTGAATCGACTGCGTCTGTAGTGCCGCTGTTAAACGCTGATTTGCATCCTGCTTTAAGGCATGTACCTGAGCCAATCGGTAGACCGCTTCTTGACGACGGCCCTGGTTTCGGTTGAACACAGGCAAAGGGATAACCAAGCCAATGACACCCGTGGTCTCGTGCTCCTCCTGCAGCCGTTTGATCCCCCCCATCACGGCCCAGTCGTCATACCCTTCCTTACGTGCCAGATCCTTTTGGGCCTGAGCCTTTAGAATGGCATCTGTCCAGCGATTCAGCGCTGGGTGGGTCTGAAGACCATCAAGCAATTCAGCCTCTTCAGGCAGAATGGGCACGTTAGCAAGTTCACCCTGGACCTGAAGAAACACATCCGGCCCGGCCCACATGGCCGCCAAACGCACGCGCGCACGCTTTAATTGACTTTCCACCTGGGACACACGCATTTGTTGGTCAGCCACGACAATGCGAGCCTTATTCATTTCAACCGGACTGTCCTTGCCAGACTGAACGCGCTTATCGACCACGGCCAGCAAATCTTCACTGGCTGCCAGTTGTTTGTGAGCAAGCTCCACCTGAGCCTGCTTGCCCAACACGGTCCAGTAGGCCTGAGCCGCTTCTAAAAGAATGGCTCTCTTGGCTTGCGATACTTGCCACCCGGCCAAACGCCTGTCATGAGCCGCCACGCGTCTTTGCATGGCACGCTTTCCGGGCAAAGGCACGGGCTGTGTCATGGTCACGGTCGTTTCTGTGCCACGAAACTCATTGCGCGGCGATGTCCCGCCAAAATTTTCCATCTCGACACCCAGCTCAGGATTGGGCCAAAGCTCAATCTGCGACAGGCGTGCATCTGCCATGGACAAAGACAGCGATTCAGCCCTAAGCCCGGCATGACGAGATAACACAAGATCACGCACCACTGGCCAAGTGATTGAGCCAGTCAAATCTGGCTCAGACGTCGGCTCAACCTCTGCTGCAGCCACCGAAGCCTCAATATCCGTTTTTGCGACATCAGACTCGGACAACTCAACAGGCGATACAGAGGCACAGCCCAAGACCAAACTCACAATGCATATGCACAATACTCTGATCATATCAATTTCCTGAATTCAAAAAAAATAACGTCGTATACGCGGGATGGTCCTCACGCAGAGGCGCAGACCCACACCCACCAAAAACCAGAAGATTCAGAAGATAAAATCAGACTAAGAGGATAACAGATCGCAAAATATGGGGACCTGTATCAAGATATGGGGAAGAAAACGAGGTGATATACCCACATCGCTGAGGCAAGGATTCACCCCAGTTCAACGACAAAGCATCAGAAAGAAGAGGACTTCCTACACGTTTGGCCTGCACCAATGAGGGGGAAACAAAATCCAATGTAACATCCTGACAACACAATCCAGAACCAATAGTCTCGACACACACATCAGAAGAATGGGTGTCATGGTCGTGATCACATTCATGATTATGATGCGCAGACTCACCATGGCCGTGATGATCAGGCCTCTCCAGACGAGCACGACCATCCTCAGTGGTGCAGATCACCACAGAGCCAGACAATGGCACCTGTCCTAACAAAAGGACCACCCACATTATCATAAACCATGTTTTGTGCATATGTTATCAATCCAAATAGGACAGGGGAACTATTCAAACGTTTATACGTTGTTTACGAACCGGTCAATAGATTGTTCAAAATTGCCGGGTCTCAGAGGGTGAATCACAATATAAGAGTTGCCCAAATTCACATGACACCGTAAAATCTCGCCTTTAGGATCTAACCTTCATCATTAGAATCACTGTTCCATAGCTAAATTAACTACACAGATCAGTCATTTGGGGATTTAATTTCATGAAAAACTGGGTTGCACGCTGGAGTGGCGTTTTACTATCTTATAATCATCATGACAACACCCAATCTGTGCCAGGCAGAATATGTGGCGCCCGGCGTGAAATTAGTACCGCTCACAGACAATGGCAAGAGCAAAGCCGTGGCCTGGGCGTACCATGGCAATTTGATCACCTACGTCTATCAAGTTTCAGATTCACAGCGACAGTTGATGGTGATGAAAGCCGATGGAACAGATCAGACAAAAGTGAGCCCTATCGGGTATCCTTTTTTCGCGGAATGGTCCTGGAAGGGAGACAGGCTTTCCTATGAATTCTCCAATGCGTCAGACAGGGAGAGCCAGGCCCAGGTTTTTGTATACAATGTTGACACAAAAGAAACCGAAACTATTTCCATGCCCTATCCTCGGGAAAATATGAGCGCGGATGACGGACCCTATTGGTCTGCGGATGACCAGCACGTTGCCTATAGAGTAAGGACCGGCCCCGCCAAAACGCCTCAGCCCTGGCTAGTCAATCCGGACACGGGCAAATCATGGGTTGTGTTGCCGGAACGAAAACTTTTTGGTCATCGCTGGTCTTTCAACCAAGCGGTAAGGCGATCCGTGATCTCACACCGGACAGCCAGTTTAACGGCATCACAACCTATCCGGGCACAGGCCAGGTTCTTTTCCAGGGCGTTGGCAGTCTTCCCAGAGAATTCTTTGTACGTCTTAACGCCCTGATCAGTAATGACAATGGTACCATCCTGGCCAATCCACGTACTGTGGCCACCAGTGGGAAGCAGTCTTTGATCCAGATTCGTAAAACTCAGAACTTCTTCTTTAATGAAGGGTTTGACACAGCAGGTCGCCCCATCGTCAAGAAGAGTGACATTTCATCGGACACCCAGGGGCAAATCACGCCAACCCTGCTACCAGACGGGCGGATTCATCTGGTCGTGGACGTAGGTGTCGGTACATTTACCTTTACAACGGCAGCCAACCTGCCCGAGCAAACAACCCGCAAAGCCACAACAGAAGTCACGGTGCGTCAGGGGGAAACCATTGTAATCGGTGGTTTGCGTCAACAAGAGATGAGAAAATCCGAATCAAAGATTCCCATACTGGGCAATCTTCCGATCATTGGGCGCCTGTTCAGGCATGAAGAGCAGGAAGTCCGACATAGCGTACTGACAATCTTTATCACGCCACAAATTATGAACGGCCACAATCTGGTCCCTGAATGGCCACAACTCGATCCCAATGAGCATAAGATTGTACCGATCATGGAACACGAGATAGACAGCGTGCTCAAATAAGGGTAGCCTGTTATTGACCGGACAGGCTGGTGCCATAGACAAGTTCGGTTACTTTGACACCGAAGTTGTCCACAAGCGTGATGGTTTCACCGGCTTGGGACAAGTGACCTTTAAAGTTGCCCACAACCAGCAAACCCTGCCCCCCGGTGGGTGCGGTTTGGCGTTCGCGAAATGTTCTTACATTGGGAGAGACGTAGAGCGTATCGAGAGCAGGAACAACTGTCCCAGGTGCAAATGTGAACCGGACAGCGTCAACGAGCGACCATCCCGAAATATCCTCTGCAAAGGCGTGCGGATTGACAAGCTGAATAAACTCTTCATCCTGGTTGCCCGAGTCAGGTTCAACGTCAACAGTTCCGATTTGGAGAGATGCGTTGACAGGTTGTGCCTCGGGAATGTCTGCAGAAAAGCTACCAGGGTGACTATAGGACTGACTCATTTTGGCACTGTGGGTGATAAATAGATGTGAACGTCTGACATCCAGATACCCAGCCTTAAGCGCATTCATGGCTTGATCAAGTGTCTGACTCTCTCCGTACCATCCCCATTTGCTTCGGTCCTGGGCCACACTCGGGGCAATGTCTTCGGCAAGTTCATCCAGTCGAGTTTCCAAGGTACGATCGCCCAGTGGGGTTGTTGGAGGCTGCAGTATGTCATCCATGAGGGTACGAAGACGTCGTTGATACATGTCTACAAATTTGGGTGTCGTGAGCAGGGCATCGGTCAATCGGTTCCAGCTGCGATTACCAGGTGTTTGGCGAGTATCCACAAAGGGGTGAGACGGCCAGATCGGGACATTCTGATTTCGCCCCCCCAGGATAAAGTCTTTGTCGGCCCAGAGAACATCTGTCAGGATGCTGTCCTTGCTCATGTAGTGTTTTCCAAAGGTCAAATCCAGATCCCACGGCAACAACTGCCATTCTTCAGTACCGTTCGTGTCACGATACAGATAGTAGTTTTTGACAGAATCATCGTCGTTTTGAACAATGACCGAAGTCGCCAGATAGTTCAGGGCAGCGGGGATATTGATATGGTCAAAAATAAAGAGGGTTCGCTGGGCCTCATTGGCCGTGTTGATCCCGGACACCAGGGCCTTCAGGTCGGCATTATTCTCCCAACGACGTGTTTTCTTTTGCGCTTTGCTGGAAGAGTTCACACCATTATACATTTTGTAGAGAACACCGCTGGAATCCAACCCTTCCCTTTTCAGAAGGTGGCTATCCGGCTGTTCAATAAACATACCCACCGAGAAAAACTCGCCATTACGTTGTACGTGAACAGGAAAAGATTCCGAAGCTGGCACGCCAGCCTGGTCATACACTTCGAATGCCAGACATTGACGCACATAGGTCTTGTCCGTGTAGGTTGTATTGATATTGATTTTGTCAACACGATCGTATGCTTTGGCAAAGCGGAAAGGATGGCCCGTGTTAAATTCAAATTTGTAACTCTTCTTATGAAGCCCAGCAATGGAACCTCCGCGAATACGGACAAAGACATTGTCATAAAACTCGCCGTTATAGCAGAGCGAGGCCCGCGTACCCGCGCGTGAATTGGCCCCAGATTCTTGGCCCGGTGGGAGGAACCAGAAAAGCACAGGCATGGTATTCTCTTGAACAGGGGTTTGAATGAGCGTGCCGCAGTATTCTGGACTATTTTTCGAATGGGGAAAAAGCGGATACCGTGACGTATGCTGCTTATTATTGATAGCTTGAACAAACCATCGTACCATGTCCCCTGGCTCAAAGGCGGATGCCGGAATGGTGCCCGAATATATCACGTCGCCTGCTTTGACATCACGCTCTTTGCCCTGATCATTCATGAGAGCAACCGTTTCATTGCCATAGTTGATGCGATAAAACAGCAATACTGTCTGAATCGATTCAGCCAACTCACTGATTGCGGCCGTAATAACCAGATCTTCCTCAGAGGTTGGCTCCAAAGGCTCATGTGCGACGGAATGAATTGCAGGTCCCAGGTTCATGCCAATCACGCTGTTCGGCTTGCCCGGTGTCGGTTGAAGCAGATAACCGGGCAACCGAAAACGCTCAGGATGATCCCCCCAGCCGTAGGACAGGTCTTTGTATTGAACAGGATACTCAGGTTGAAACTCGCAGGCCAATTGCCCATCGGGTTGTATCAGGGCGAGATATTCTCCTTCAGCACGAAGACTGAAGTTTGTATGATAAAAGCCTGCCGGATCGATATAGGGAAAGTTGTCGGGAGATTCTTGCTCATCCTTATTTGAGGCAAACAACAGCAAGTATGTATACGGCTGCAACTGGATGCCCGATGGAAATGTCCATTTGGACAAGACCTCTTGGTCATCAGTGAGCGCCCATTTATCCAATGAAATCAAGGCCTCAGAGTTGTTATACAATTCAATCCAGTCAGGTAAATCTCCGTGGCCGTCGTTGATCGTCGTGTCATTGGCTGCCATAAACTCAGAGATAATCAACCCTGTTGGTTCATCGGCGTGAAGACAATTCAGATCACAGTTTTGTACACCGAGCAGGCAACACAGAAAGCATATTATTTTTTGTTTAAGCAGCATTGTTATATTAATCGGCATGGCCATGGGAGGCCTATCGGGTTTTGGGTGCAATAAATGCCTGGGCACCAAAGTTTTTTACACCCTGGGCATCCATAGCGTTAAATGATTCTACACGCCCATCCATATACCCGGCATTGAGTTTTATTTGGGGGGTCTTCGTCATCGTCGGATCATTAAATGTATAGTAAGGATACGTCCTCTGGCCCTGCTTAAACGGATGCGACGAATACCAACTTTGCTGGGGACTTTCCCATATCATGTTTGTATTACTGGTAAGATAGAAAAGAGCATCCTGAACCACCAGTCTCGACTTGGAGTCAAGTCGACGAGGTCCTTCGAAATGGGCTTGCGCTTTGTCCACAGCCTGAGAGACTTGGTGATTGTACCCTTGATAATTCCAGAGAAACATATAGGTTGAATGAAGAGGTGCAAAACCACCGGTTCGGTAAAACTCCCCATAGGTCCCCTGAACAGCACCGGTCGGTGGCCAGGGGGTATTGTCCCGAATGGAAGCCACTTTGCAATTGAACACATCCACTTCTGGCAGGTATGGCTTTAGATACTTCGCCATGTAATGATAGTTTTTGTCATTCACATTGGTGACCGGCCCCACATTGTTGAGATTCCAGTTTAATTCGTAAGGTCGATGAAAGTTGGTTTTACTAACGGTCGATGGATGCGGCGGAAGCCTTGAGTCATTGTCCTCGGCATAGGTGGTCAACCCCAGAACGATCTGACGCATGTTGCTGCGACAGGACACCATTTTGGCCTGTTGTCGAGCCTTTTGAAGAGAGGGCATTAGGATACCCATGAGCACCGCAATAATGGCAATCACGACCAAAAGTTCGATAAGGGTAAATGCCTGCTTTTTTCGTTTTGTCACAACAACCATCCTTCCCGATTTGTTTGATGGTTTTTAAAAAGATGGGAACCTCTAACAATAGAGGTTCCCATCAGTATTACGACCGCTGTCCTATTCGAAGGACTTTGGAATTGGCAAAGTGATACCAGCTAAACCGAGAGCCTCAGCATCAGACAAGGCACGATCAAACACACGTACATCATCAATGACACCAGTAAACCAATTGTTCAGACCACGATTCACGCCAACAGCAAGCTGCCCGAACCGATTATTGGCCACGTTGGCTGTGTCCGCCAACAAGCCATTGTAATAGATGCTGGTCTGAGTACCGTCACAACTCACCGTAATATGAACCCAATCAGGGGTCACAGGTCCCAGCGTGCGCGTCGCGGAACCTCTGTAGAGATAGTTCCCAGGGTCGGTGCCGTCCACATCAATCTGGAAGTCTGAACTACTGCTGTTGTTGTTGAACAGGCTCGCATAGCCTGCCTGGCCAAACACGTCTGTCTTGACCCACAACGATACCGCGTAGACCGGCCAGACCTCTTCCTGAGCCAATGCATAAATCACATGGTCGTCAACACCATCCAGACTCAGGGCCTGGCCCGATTTCCCGGTCGTATATATGGGATCACCGCTGGCAGTACCGTGATAAGACCCGGCACTGTCATCAGTATTGCCTTCAAATTCATAATGGGCCACTAGGTTGGGATCATTATCGTCAGGCTGCACAGGTACAATGGTTTCTGGAGGCAGTGGGTACAAATGAATGTCATCCACATAGATAACACCTGTCGCTCCGGCACCTTCAACACTCAATGTCAAACTGGTCACATGCCCAAGATCGATACCCACGGTTGATAAGTCAATGGGCCATGGAATCCATTGTTGTCGCTGCAAGCCATCTGGAAGACCTTCGTAGTATACCTTGGCATTGTTGATCTTCAGATACAGCTGGCCCGTGTTTCCAGGATCACCGTAAAGACTCAGAGACAGTGATGTAATGCCATTGACGGTCCAGTCCTGAGGCTGATCAAATGTCCTCTGTGTTTCAGACACTGTCAGACCATTCGTATTGTTGAAATACAACGGCATGGACTGGCTGCCACTCTTGACAAGGGTGCTTTCCATGATAGAACCATTATAGTGAGGACTGGCCACGGACCAAATGTCATGTCCCACGCCAGATCCGGTGCCGTTGCCACCATAGCCTGCCGGGAAAAACTCATCACCTGAAAACCCAAAACCATCAAGCCACGTCTGGAATGGGCGATTGGGTGATTCATTTGTGTAACTCTCGAAGTCATCCACGACCAAGAAGGCTGAGGTACTCAAACTCCACACAGGCCCTGCCCAGACAGACATCATCTCTACCTCATTAACTTCATCCACACGCCAGTAATAAACTTGTCCCAATGCCAGATCAAGCTGGCTCAGATCAAGACTATTTGTACCGGTTGACGTAGAGGATGCCAAACCACCTGCTACTTCATTGGGATCAGTCCCCATGTAAACCACGTGCTGATCAGCTTCCCGGCCTGCACGCCAGGACACCACAACGTCAGGAAGAATATCCGTTGATCCAGAGGCAGGCTCCGGCGTACGGGCTGAAGCAGGAATCGCATCAAACTGGACTTCACTCAAGCTGTAGGCCTGCAAGAAACCGCCCCAGTTGCTCTGGATATTCAAGCGAACCATCTTGGCTGCCAGGCCACCAAGGGCAATTTCATCGTACTGATTATAGGTGAGTACACCCGGTGCCCGGTCAAACTCATTAACATCGTTGAAGATTTTCCAGGTCTCGCCATCCACTGAATACTCAAGCTTGACTTCTTTAACGCCATAACCGATAAAACCTTCGGCAGAGCTGTTGGAGTTCCAGACCTTCATGGTATCCAGTTTTTTGACCGCGTCAAATTCGTATTGAATCCAGGGATCTAAATCACCCGTGGTGGTAAACCACATGGTCTCAGTGGCGATGACATGTGCGTCATCCGCGCCCAACCCAGACCCATCAAGCGTCTTTTCTGGGATTGACTCTTCATTGGAAGAACTGGATGCAGTTGCCACAATGTCGGCACCTGGAATTTGAATGGAATAGGGCTCCACAGTGAAACTCCAAATAGCCCCCTTGAACAAAGTTTTGTCTGGAGCGGCATTCACTTCATCCACACGCCAGTAGTAGGTCGTGCCAAATTCTAAACGCCCCCCATCAATGGAGTTCGCGTCCTGCCCCTCGACGAGTTGAACGTCCATGGGATTGGCTCTGCCGGCATCATTGACATCGTCATATTCCGTGCTGAGATACACATCATGGGCAGCCGCGAATTGGCCTGGTATCCAACTCAGAGTCACATCTCTTAGCACATCCGTTGTCTTACTCCCCGGCAATGAACCCGAGGCCAGCTCCGGCGTGCCCAACATCACCATTTTGATATCATCTGATGTCAAAGCTCGATTGTACAGTCTGACATCGTCCACAAGACCGGGCCAACAACTGGCAGCCGCCAGATTCTTGTGCGAGCCAATAAGATAGCCACCTTCACAGGTTTCCATGGCTCTGGTGCCTTGAGCACCCTCCGCAACTCCATTCACATACATTTGAAGAGTGTCCGAGTCCCCACCCTCTATGACAGTAAAGCCGGCATGGTACCACTCGTCCAGCTCCATAATAACGCCCGAACCAAAATTCCCCACGCCGACATAAGTCGTAATCTCACCATTATTGGCAGTGAAAAGCCAGGATCGTCCCGTCCCATTGCCATCTCCCTGCTGAAATGCGTAGTTTGTGCCTGCTATGTCAGTCGTCTTGATCCAGGCCATCATCGAGAAGTCACCTTTATTAATAACCGCCTGATTAATGGTGGCAGGAATTTCAACGTTACCGGTCGACCCGTCCAGCTCAAGGGCTCCATCCAGTACGCCCTCGGCCCACACAGCACCACCGTTGAGCGTTCCATGACTCTCATTGACGCTTGAGTCTTTGGCCGTAGTCCCAGAACCATCGTCCAATTTCCACCAACCCACAAGACTGGGATCTGCGGCATTGGCCACATCCGCCACAAGCAGGCTCATCGCCAATAAGACAACCATGTGTTTGACTTTTTGAAACATAACAATCCTCCATCACATAAGTAAAAATAAGGTACCTTCTTCTATTTTCAGAAAACTCATTCACAAGTTCTCTATTATAACAGGACTTTTGCACAAAACCCTGTTGTGTATAGTTTTCAGTGTTCAGTTTTCAGAAAAATGCGTTTTTCATACTGTATACTGCCATCTAAAAACTGAAAACTTGAAGTTTGCAAAACTTCAGTTATAACGTCCTGACACTCAAATATGCGTTAATCAACGTCTTTTTTTTCAAGTCCCCTGTTTGCCGGGATTGAAGCCAGTTCCAGTGCCGGCTCCGAAAATATAAAATGGTTCCGGGGTGCACCCAGAACGCGACTGGCCGTGATCAAGGTAAGAAATCGATCTGTATCCAGCTTATTTTCAAACTCGGTCATGATTGATTCAAATGTCTTATGGGTTTCATAATTGAAGTTTACCTTTTTTATAAAGGAAATAGAAGTTGGACACAACGTTTCTACATCAATAACCAGAAAAAGTTTAAAAACCTGAAAACACCGAGTGCGAAAGGGTGTATTACAACATATAGACAAAACGCGCTAAATAATCTCAGATTAGACTTAAAATCACAGTATTCACAAAAAAAGCCCCAACCTTGGGCGAGGCAAGGAATCACCAGAACATCGATAGTTTGACAGCTCATTTGTTTTTTTACTGGACAGGAATTTCAAGAATTACTTTCTCTTTCCTGTACTCATTGTCCTTTTTGATGAGTTCCTGGAAGCGTTCTTCGCTGACCCATTCAACATGACCGTCTAGAAACAGAACATTACGCCCCTTGTCTGCACTGTGGTTGCTTTTCAGGTCGTGCACCAGGATCAATGTGGGGATATCCGTGACAGTGAGGCTTGCTGCTCGATAAACATACGCTTTTTTTGTGCTGGGACACCATATCCCTATCTTTTCCATCACTCTATGCTCCATATCCACTATGGCAAATTTATCCAGTTTTTTGGGAAATGTACCTTCCATTTTATTGGTTGTGGCATGTTAGAATAAAGACAGGTCGTTTGTGGTTGTTGTGGTTGTTGCCAGGTGAAACAGGTGCCTCCAGGCGTGCTGACTTCCCCTCTTTGTACGCGTAAATAAATGGGTTGCCTGTGACTGGATCTGCTGGGATGGGGACTTCTTGTATGTCAGTCAGTTTTATTTTAGAGCCACGTGCAGCAGCAAGCTCATGCGAAAGCCAGAAGGATTCGAACAGAAATGAGTAGCAGGAAAGATCCGCTTCTGCAATAATTAGCAAAAACAAGTAGCACATCTTACATTGAGTGCCAAAGGAGAACATGATGCTTAGAAAATCGCTGTACGCAGTGAGCCTGATTGTTGTTCTGACCTTAACTGGATTTTCGGCTTATGGTGCCGAAACCGTCAGAACGCACCCCACGCCTCCGATGGGATGGAATAGCTACACTGGCTACAGCATTGCCGTCACCGAAGCGGAGCTCCTGAGGAACATCGATTTTCTGAGCGAGAACCTGCTGGCCTATGGCTACGATACGGTGACAGTGGACAACGGCTGGTTTCTGTCGGGCCAGGGTGAGGGCATTTCCATTGCCCTGGATCAATATGGACGTCCTGATTCACACAAGCACTTCTTTCCGCACGGACTAAAATACACAATCGATTATGCCCACGGCCGCGGCGTCAAGTTTGGCATCTGGTTGCTGAGGGGGATCAATCGCAGGGCTGTGGAGGAAAACCTTCCGGTCGAGGGCACCCCCTACCACATGCAGAATATCGTCAACAAAAAATCCATCTGCCCCTGGGCTGTAAAACCCTGGTGGAACTATGGCGTGGACATGACCAAACCGGGTGCCCAGGCCTACTACGACGGTCTAATCCAGAAGTACGCGGACATGGGCGTGGACTTCATCAAGTTTGACGACATTGTACCCAACCCGGATGAGGTGGAAGCGGTGGTCAAGGCCATTGAGAAGTGTGATCGAAAGATCGTGCTCAGTCTCTCACCCGGTGACCACATCAAGGTGGAACACAGCAGCGCCTATCAGAAGGCAGATATGGTGCGTATCACAAGTGACATCTGGGACAACCGGGGCAGCCTGGAAACAGCCTTCAGACGGTGGGAAGCCATGCAGGACTATGCAGGCCCCGAGATGGGAAGCTTCCTCGACATGGACATGATTTGCTTCGGTCGTCTCTACGTCACGCGCAATGGCGGACGTAATTGTAAATTCACCCCGGCCCAGAAGCGAACCTTCATGGTACAACGCGCGCTGGCCGCCTCCCCCCTCATGCTGGGCGGTGTCCTGTACTCCATGGATAAATTTTCATTGAGCCTCTTCAAGCATCCCGAGATTCTGGCCTGCAACAAGAACGCTGTCATTGGCAAGCTCGTGCATCGAGACGAAAAGACTGATGTGTGGAAGACGCCTGAAAAGGGCCACAAAAATGCGGGATGGATTGGCATCTTCAATCGCGATGGTAAAAACAACACCACGATCAAGCTCGACATAAAGCAACTCGGATTGAAAGGCAATCAGGCATATGCCCTGACAAACCTTTGGGCTGGACGCGCATTGCCAGTGGCCGATTCTCACCGCTTTGACATACCGGCCGACGATGTGGCATTCATCAGATACAAACCAGTCAGCACCACCGCCACAAAACCGAACATCATCTATATCCTGGTGGATGACCTGGGCTATGGCGATCTGGGCTGCTACGGCCAGGAAATCATCAAGACACCGAACATTGACAGACTGGCAGCTGAGGGCATGCGATTCACAGATCACTATGCAGGGTCCACGGTATGTGCGCCGTCACGCTGTGCCCTGATGACCGGCAAGCATACGGGCCATACCACGGTGGTGAACAATGCGGAGACCGCTCGTGACAGCGTCCCGATGGGCGACAGGGGGGCTGCCGGACAAAAACCGCTCCAGGCAGGTGAGGTCACCCTGGCCCGCCTGGCCAAGCAGGCCGGGTATCAAACGGCCTGTATCGGCAAGTGGGGCATGGGAAGCCGCGGCAGCACCGGGGACCCAAGCAAGGTCGGCTTTGATCACTTCTTCGGATATTATGATCAGCGTGATGCCCATTACTTCTATATCGATTGGCTCTGGCGAAATGGTGCACCCGTGGAACTAAAGGACAATCCCAGACTCCACAACCAGTACAGCCACGATTTACTGTTTAATGAGTCGGTCAACTGGATCAAGGC
>Ga0307990_1001286_pt1 | contig 21305 bp, 15 predicted proteins | sample EllFjometagen129_FD_203168 | JGI IMG/M metagenome (GOLD analysis project Ga0307990, IMG submission 203168) | Marine microbial communities from Ellis Fjord, Antarctic Ocean - #129 | ecosystem: Environmental > Aquatic > Marine > Unclassified | place: Southern Ocean | collected 2014-10-08
ATGATAGCTGCATTTCCTAAAGGAATATGAACAGCCATTTGGTCACCGTCAAAGTCGGCATTAAAAGCAGTACAAACCAAAGGATGTAATTGAATTGCTTTTCCTTCAATAAGTTTTGGTTGAAATGCTTGAATACCCAACCTGTGAAGTGTTGGAGCACGATTTAATAAAATAGGATGTCCTTTTAAAACACTTTCAAGAATGTCCCAAACTATTGAATCTTTACGGTCAACAATTTTTTTAGCTGATTTTACAGTTTTAACAATTCCTCGTTCAAGTAATTTTCGAATAATAAATGGTTTAAACAATTCCGAAGCCATTTCTTTTGGCAATCCACATTCGTGAAGTTTTAATTCAGGACCAACCACAATAACAGAACGACCGGAATAATCAACACGTTTTCCAAGAAGATTTTGACGGAATCTACCTTGTTTTCCTTTTAAACTATCACTTAAAGATTTCAGAGCTCTGTTTGAATCGGTTTTAACAGCATTAGCTTTTCTTGAATTATCAAACAAAGAATCAACAGCTTCCTGTAACATACGTTTTTCGTTACGAAGAATAACATCAGGAGCTTTAATTTCTATTAATCTTTTAAGTCGGTTGTTTCTAATAATAACTCTTCTGTATAAATCATTTAAATCTGAAGTTGCAAAACGTCCGCCATCAAGAGGAACAAGAGGTCGCAATTCAGGAGGTATAACAGGAACAATTTTCACAATCATCCATTCAGGACGATTTTCAATACGTTGTTGGGCATCACGAAATGCTTCAACAACTTTTAACCGTTTTAAAGCATCATTCTTACGTTGTTGTGATGTTTCTGTGCTAGCTTTATGTCTTAAAGTATATGATAAATCATCCAAGTCTAATCTGCCTAATAAATCATGAACAGCTTCAGCTCCCATTTTAGCAATAAATTTATTTGGGTCGCTATCATCAAGATATTGATTTTCCGGAGGAAGAGCATCAATAATATCAAAGTACTCTTCTTCAGTAAGAAAATCAAGATAATTAACTTCATCTTTTGCTTTAATTCCCGGATTGATTACAATATATTTTTCATAATAAATAATTGTATCAAGCTTTTTGGTTTGTAAACCTAATAAAGCTCCAATTTTGTTTGGCAGTGAACGAAAAAACCATATATGAGCAACAGGAACAACTAGAAGGATGTGTCCCATTCTTTCTCTTCTAACTTTCTTTTCAGTAACTTCAACACCACATCTGTCGCAAACAATTCCTTTGTAACGTATTCTTTTGTATTTACCACAATGGCATTCCCAGTCTTTTACAGGACCGAAAATTCTTTCGCAAAACAAACCATCTCTTTCAGGTTTGTAAGTTCTGTAATTAATAGTCTCGGGCTTTAATACTTCACCATGAGACCTTTCAAGGATTAATTCCGGTGAAGCCAGACTTATTGTTATTTTGGAAAAATTGCCTTTACTTGTAGTTTCTTTTCTAAAAGCCATAGATTAATTTTAAATATTATAAAACAAAAAAAATTAAAATAATATAATTTATTATAGTGATATTAAAAACTTTAATCAAATGTGATATTTAATCCAAGTCCGCTTAGTTCATGAACAAGAACATTAAATGATTCTGGAATACCCGGATTTCCCATATTTTCACCTTTAACAATGGATTCATATGCTTTTGCTCTTCCGGTAACATCATCTGATTTAATAGTTAGTACTTCTTGTAAAATATTAGCTGCACCGAATGCTTCAAGTGCCCAAACTTCCATTTCACCAAATCTTTGACCTCCAAACTGTGCTTTTCCACCAAGAGGTTGTTGTGTGATTAAAGAATAAGGGCCTATTGAACGTGCATGCATTTTGTCATCAACCATATGATGAAGTTTCAACATATAGATAATTCCAACAGTAACTGCTTGAGTAAACCTTTCACCGGTTTCTCCATCATATAGGTATGTTCTTCCGTTTTCCGGTAAATCTGCTTCAACTAAATAATCATTAATTTGTTTAAGTACAGCACCATCAAAAATAGGTGTAGCAAAATGTAATCCAAGCTTCTTTCCAGCCCATCCAAGAACTGTTTCGTAAATTTGTCCAAGGTTCATACGAGAAGGAACACCAAGTGGATTAAGAACAATATCAACAGGAGTTCCATCTTCAAGAAATGGCATATCTTCTTCTCTAACAATTTTTGCTACAATCCCTTTATTACCATGACGACCTGCCATTTTATCACCAACTTTCAATTTGCGTTTTTTGGCAACATATACTTTAGCAAGTTTAATAATACCAGTTTGAAGTTCATCACCAACAGAAATAATAAATTTCTTTCTATTGTAAATACCCAATATTTCTTTGTATTTAATATTGAAATTATGGAGCAATACTTTTATTAATTTATTTTTTTCTTTATCTGTTGTCCATTTGTTTGGACTAATATTAATGAAATCATCAATTTTTATTAATACTTTTTGAGAGAATTTAGTGCTTTTAGGAATTATTATTTCTTTAAAATTATTGGTAACACCTTGAGAAGCTTTTCCACTAACTAAAACAAGAAGTTTGTCAATTAGTTTTGATTTTAAAACATTTACATCTTTATTGTAGTCTTCGTCAAGTTTTTCAAGAATCAATTTTTCTTTTGTTTTTGATTTTCTATCTTTAATAACTCTTGAAAAAAGTTTTGTGTCAATAACAACACCATCTAGAGAAGGAGGAGCTTTTAAAGAAGCATCTTTTACATCGCCGGCTTTATCACCAAAAATTGCTCTAAGAAGTTTTTCTTCTGGTGTTGGATCGGTTTCACCTTTAGGAGTAATTTTTCCAATAAGTATGTCACCTTCTTTAACTTCTGCACCAACTCTGATAATACCATTTTCGTCAAGGTCTTTTGTTGCTTCAGCACTAACATTAGGAATATCGTTTGTTAATTCCTCAACACCTCTTTTAGTATCTCTCACCTGAAGCACAAATTCTTCAATATGAATAGAAGTAAAAAAGTCTTCTTTAACAACTTTCTCAGATATAACTACTGCATCTTCAAAATTATAACCTTTCCAAGGCATGAATGCCACCATCAAATTTCTTCCAAGCGCTAAATCACCTTTCTTAGTAGCATATCCTTCACATAATACTTGTCCTTTTTTTACCTTTTGGGATTTGCTCACAATTGGTTTTAAATTTACACAAGTATTTTGATTAGTTTTTTTGAATTTTGTTAATTCATAAGTTTTAATATCATCATCAAAACTTATTAATTTTTCTTTGTCAGTTCTTGAATACCTTATAACTATTTTTCTAGCATCGACATATTCAACAACACCATCATTTTCAGCATTAATAAGAGTACGTGAATCTTTAGCCACATATTGTTCTATGCCTGTACCAACAATAGGAATTTCGGGTTTCATCAAAGGCACAGACTGTCTCATCATATTTGAGCCCATCAAAGCACGGTTTGCATCATCATGTTCAAGAAAAGGAATTAATGAAGCAGCAATTGATGCAATTTGGTTTGGAGCAATGTCAATTAAATCAACATCATTAACATCTAAAATAGGATAATCAGCTCGTAATCTTGATTTAATTTTTGAATTGACAAAACTTCCATCATCGTTTAATTCAGTATTAGCCTGAGTAATATTTTTTTCTTCTTCTTCTTCGGCGCTAATATAAATTGGTTTTTCGTCAAATAATACTTTGCCTTCAACAACTCTTTTATAAGGTGTTTCAATAAAGCCCAATTTGTTAATTTTAGCATAAACACAAAGTGAAGAAATTAATCCAATATTTGGTCCTTCAGGAGTTTCAATTGTACACAATCTACCGTAATGAGTATAGTGAACATCACGAACTTCAAAACCAGCTCTTTCTCTGGATAATCCACCAGGTCCAAGAGCAGAAACTCTTCTTTTATGTGTTATCTCAGCTAACGGATTTGTTTGGTCCATAAATTGAGACAACTGGTTTGTACCAAAGAAAGAATTAATAACAGATGATAATGTTTTTGCATTAATCAAATCAATAGGAGCAAAAACTTCATTATCCCTAACATTCATACGTTCACGAATTGTTCTTGCCATTCTAGCTAAACCAACTCCGAATTGTGTGTACAATTGTTCACCAACTGTACGAATTCTACGATTGCTTAAGTGGTCAATATCATCAACATCAGTTTTAGAATTTATTAATTCTATCAGATGTTTAATAATTGATATTATATCTTCGTTAGTAAGAACTTTTTTATCGTTAGGAATATTAAGGTCTAATTTCTTATTAATCTTATATCTACCAACATCTCCAAGGTCGTATCTTTTATCAGAGAAAAACAAGTTATTAATTACAGTTCTTGCAGTTTCTTCGTCAGGAGGTTCAGCGTTTCTTAACTGGCGATAAATAAATTCAACTGCTTCTTTTTCTGAGTTTGCAGTATCTTTTTGTAAAGTATTGAAAATAATGTCAAAGTCAGAAGAATTAATGTTTTCTCTGTGAAGGAGAATTGTTTTTGAACCGGAATCAATAATTTGTTCAATATGACTACTTTCAATAACTGTTTCTCTATCAAGAATAACTTCCGTACGTTCGATTGAAACAACTTCACCTGTATCTTCATCAACAAAGTCTTCTATCCATGAACGAAGAACTTTTGCAGCTAATTTTCTTCCAATATGTTTTTTTAATCCTGACTTACTAATTTTTACTTCATCAGCAAGATTAAAAGTTTGAAGAATATCTTTATCGCTTTCAAATCCAATAGCTCTAAGTAAAGTTGTAACCGGTAATTTTTTCTTACGGTCAATATACGCATACATAACATTGTGAATGTCTGTAGCAAATTCAATCCAAGAACCTTTAAACGGGATTATTCTTGCAGAATATAATTGTGTACCGTTAGCATGCCGACTAGTTCCAAAAAACACTCCGGGCGAACGATGCAGTTGAGACACAATAACTCTTTCAGCGCCATTAACTACAAAACTACCTTTTGGAGTCATATATGGTATCATTCCAAGATAAACATCTTGAACAATAGTTTCAAAATCTTCGTGCTCAGGATCTGTGCAATACAATTTAAGTTTTGCCTTAAAAGGTACACTATAAGTTAATCCTCTTTCAATACACTCTTCAATTGAATATCTTGGAGGATCAATAAAATAATCCAAAAATTCAAGCACGAAGTTATTACGAGCATCTGTTATTGGAAAGTTTTCTGTAAAAACTTTATACAAACCTTCATTCATTCTATTTTCAGGAGTAGTTTCTAATTGAAAAAACTCATGAAAAGATTTTAACTGAATATCCAAGAAATCGGGATAATTCAAATGAATTTTTGTAGATGCAAAATTTATTTTATTTTTTGTATTTGAAATCAAGGTTTTAAGTTTTAAGTTAGTAATGAAAATAATTATCAAATAGGTTTAAATAATCTCGAAAATCAATATTAAAGAAGCATTTAATCCCTTTACAAAATAATCAACCTTCTATCTAACTTCAACTTCAGCACCAACTTCTTCTAATTGATTTTTTAAAGCGTCAGCTTCATCTTTAGAAACGCCTTCTTTAATAGCTTTAGGTGCTGCATCAACTAATGCTTTAGATTCTTTTAATCCTAAGCTAGTTAATTCTTTAACTAATTTAACTACAGCTAATTTAGATTGTCCTGCTGATGTAATCAAAACATCAAAAGTAGATTTTTCTTCTACTTCTTCAGCTTGGTCGCCAGCGGCTGGTCCAGCTACTGCAACTGCTGCTGCTGCTGGTTCAATACCATATTCTTCTTTTAAAATCTCAGCTAATTCATTAACTTCCTTAACTGTTAAATTAACTAATTGTTCTGCGAATGCTTTTAAATCTGCCATTTTATTAATTGTGTTGCGTCTGAATTAACAGACTGGTTTTTAATAATTTTCTTTTATAAATAATATTTTTTTTTATTTTATTATTCTGATTTCTCAGATAATGTTTTTAAAACTCCTGATAATGTCTGACCACTTGATTGTAAAGCAGAAATAACATTTTTAGCAGGAGATTGTAATAATCCAATAATGTCACCAATAAGTTCATTTTTAGATTTTATATTTGAAAGGTTTTCTAATTGGTCTTCACCAATATAGCAAGCTTCTTCAATGTAAGCTCCTTTTAATAAAGGTTTTTCAGACTTATTACTTTTCCTAAAATCTTTAATTAATTTTGCAGGTGTCTTACCTGCGTCGGCAAACATTATTGAAGTAGGACCTTTTAAAATAGGATAAAACTCTTCAAGTTTTTTATCTGCATTTTCCATTGCTTTATTAAGCAAGGTGTTTTTTACAACAATCAGCTTAATATTCCTTTTAAAACAAAGTCTTCTTAAATCACTTGTTGATTTAGAATCTAAGCCTGAAACATTAGTAAAATAAATATATTCGTTGTTATTTAAATGTTCTGTTAAGGAATCTATAAGTTGATTTTTTTCTTCTTTTCTCATAACTTAATTCGTCTATTCAATTTGCTTTAAACTAATTTATTTTAGCTAAACTGATTGTAATGTAACTGATTTAGGGTCTAATTGAATTCCAGGGCCCATCGTTGATGAAATATAAAGACTTTTCATATATGTCCCTTTAGATGAAGCAGGTTTAAGTTTTATAATTGTTTGAATAAATTCACTAGCATTTTCTTCAATTTTTGAAGCATCAAAAGAAATTTTTCCAACAGTAGAATGAATAATTCCAAATTTATCTACTTTAAAATTAATTTTACCTGCTTTAACTTCGTTAACTGCTTTACCAATTTCCATAGTAACAGTTCCTGTTTTTGGATTTGGCATTAAACCTCTTGGTCCAAGAATTCTTCCTAAACCACCAACTTTAGGCATAACATTTGGCATTGTAATTACAACATCAATATCAGTCCATCCACCTTTTATTTTTGCGATATATTCATCAAGGCCATAATAATCAGCACCAGCTTCTTTAGCTTCATCTTCCTTTTCAGGAGTACATAATACTAAAACTTTTTTGGTTTTTCCTGTGCCATGTGGCAAAGTAACAACTCCTCTAACCATTTGATTAGCTTTTCGCGGGTCAACACCCAAGCGAACATCTATGTCAATTGATGAGTCAAATTTTGTCTTAGTAATATCTTTTAAAATACTAACAGCTTCTTGTAATGAATATAATTTAGTTTTATCAATTTTCGCTAAAACTTCTTTTCTTTTTTTTGTCAATTTTACCATTTCTGTATTATATTAATATTAAAAATGTTATTAAATTCATAATAACATTTATATTATAATTAATTATTTAGCAAATGGTGCTTTGCCTTTAACTACTACACCCATGCTGCGTGCTGTACCAGCTACAATTCTCATTGCGGACTCTACTGTAAAAGCATTAAGGTCAACCATTTTTGCTTCTGCAATAGTTTGAACCTGCTCCCAAGTAATAGTACCAACTTTGTTTACATTTGGTTCGGGAGAGCCTTTTTTAATTTTAGCAATTTCCATTATCTGAACTGCAACCGGGGGTGTTTTAATAATAAATTCAAAAGATTTATCCATAAAAACAGTAATAATAACTGGAATTAATTTCCCAGCACTATCCTGAGTTCGTGCATTAAACTGCTTGCAAAATTCCATAATATTAACACCTTTAGCACCTAAAGCAGGTCCAATTGGTGGAGATGGATTTGCAGTACCTCCTTTGATTTGTAATTTAATTAATCCACTTATTTCTTTTGCCATTTTAAAATTTTTTCTCTTTGATATATAAATCTCAGTTTATTTCACTGTTTAGCATCAAAACAGTTATTCTTTTTCAACTTGCATAAATCCCAATTCTAAAGGAGTTTTTCTTCCAAAAATTTTGACCATTACTTTTAGTTTTTTCTTTTCTTCATTAATTTCTTCAATCACTCCTGTAAAACTATTAAAAGGTCCATCAATCACGGTTACTGATTCTCCAACAATATATGGAACATTAACTTCTTCACCTTTTTCTAATAATTCGTCAACTTTTCCCAATAATCTATTAACTTCTGCTGTGCGAAGAGGAACTGGTTCCCCTCTTTTTTTAGCACCTAAAAAACCAATAACACCGGGAACATTTTTAATAGTATGTTGTACTTCACCAATAAGAACAGCTTCAATTAGAATATATCCGGGAAAATAATTTCTTTCTTTGTTAATTTTTTTTCCTTTTCTAATCTGATAAACTTTTTCTGTAGGAATAAGTACTTGAGAAATATATTCGTTTAACTTTAAACGATTAATTTCACTTTCAATGTATTCTTTCACTTTCTTCTCGTTCCCACTTATTGCCCTAACAACATACCACTTTTTAACTTGTTCACTCATAGTTAACCTTATTCCATTTTAATTTGGAATTATAATTCATAAGTTGAATAATAAATATTAGATTTTCAAGAAGTAATTAAAACAGATTGTAAAATGCTTTTAAAATATTTTTAAAAGAAATATCCATCAGAAAAACGACTAATGCGATTATCAGGGAAGCAATGGATACAACAATTGCGCTGTTTTGAAGTTCACTCCAACTAGGCCATGAAACCTTTTTTATTAATTCATTATAAGAATCTTTAATATAACTTTTTATTGCCATAGTATCTAATATTTGCACGGGTGGTAGGACTCGAACCCACAACCAATGGTTTTGGAGACCACTACTCTACCAATTGAGCTACACCCGTAGATAACATAAAAAAAATGTTTTGGTAAGATTAAAAACATTCAAAAAAAATCCTGAATGTTTTTAATCTTACCAATTATTTAATATTTTTTATCAATCAAGGAGTTCAGTAACTTGTCCCGCACCAACTGTTCTTCCGCCTTCACGAATTGCAAATCTTAAACCTTTATTCATTGCAATTTCGGAAATAAGATGTCCAGTAACAGTTAAGTGATCGCCTGGCATAACCATTTCAATTCCTTTGGGTAGTTCAATTTCGCCAGTAACGTCAGTTGTTCTAAAATAGAATTGCGGACGATATTTTGTATGAAATGGAGTATGACGTCCACCTTCTTCTTTCTTAAGAATATAAACCTCTCCTTTAAAGTTTTTATGAGGTTTAACAGAGCCAGGTTTGGCAATTACCATACCACGACGAATTTCATTTTTATCAATACCTCTTAACAATAGACCAACATTATCACCTGCTTCACCTCTATCAAGAATTTTTCTAAACATTTCAACACCAGTAACAACAGATTTTAATTTTTCAGCACCCATTCCAATAATGTCAACAGAGTCACCTGAATTAATAACACCAGTTTCAATTCTACCAGTACCAACTGTTCCACGTCCTGTGATTGAGAAAACATCTTCAACAGGCATTAAAAAATCCTTATCAATATCACGTTTTGGTAATGGAATATAAGAATCAACAGCATCCATAAGTTCCATAACTGTTTTAACCCATTTTTCTTCTTTGTTTAAAGCACCTAATGCTGAACCTTGAATAATAGGAGTATTGTCGCCATCAAATTCATAGAATGTTAAAAGTTCTCTGATTTCCATATCAACTAATTCCAATAATTCTTCATCATCAACCATATCAACTTTATTCATGTAAACAACAATTTCAGGAACACCAACTTGGCGAGCTAAAAGAATATGTTCACGAGTTTGAGGCATAGGTCCATCAGTTGCAGCAACAACTAAAATCGCACCGTCCATTTGGGCAGCACCAGTAACCATGTTCTTAACATAGTCAGCATGCCCGGGACAATCAACGTGTGCATAATGTCGATTTTCTGTTGAATACTCAACGTGTGCAGTATTAATTGTAATACCTCTTTCTTTTTCTTCAGGAGCATTATCAATTGAATCAAAAGATGCGAATTCTGCCAATCCTTTATCTTGAAGATTTAAAGTGATTGCGGCAGTTAAAGTTGTTTTACCATGGTCAACGTGACCAATAGTTCCTATATTAACGTGTGGTTTGGAACGATCAAATTTTTCTTTAGCCATATCCGTTTATGTTTTAATTTAAAATTATTATTTTGTTTCTATTTATATTATTCTTAAAATATTTTTATTCTTTATAAAATCCGAGCCAATGACGAGAATTGAACTCGTGACCTCTTCCTTACCAAGGAAGTGCTCTACCTCTGAGCTACATTGGCAGATTGAGCGGGAAACGGGGCTTGAACCCGCCACCTACAGCTTGGAAGGCTGTCGCTCTACCAAATGAGCTACTCCCGCTTTTGATGTTGTGGGGAGAGGAGGATTCGAACCTCCGAAGGCGTCGCCAACAGATTTACAGTCTGCCCCATTTGACCACTCTGGTATCTCCCCTGCACCCAAATTTTTATTCTTCAAAGAACTTGAGCCGATGGACGGATTCGAACCGCCGGCCGGCTGATTACAAATCAGCTGCTCTGGCCAACTGAGCTACATCGGCATTTTTTACTATCGAACAATTTAATTGCCAGGTATTTAACTATATAAAAAATAGACCTTTATTAAAAGGTCTGCAAAATTATAAAACATATTAATAATAAACAAATGATTTCGTATGTTTTTTACATTATTTTGCAATTATTTTTAATTCTATCAATTTATGGGAAATCTTTATGAATATTTTTATTTACTTTTCCCTCTTCTTTTTTTTACTTTATGTTTAATTAGTTGTTTGCGAATTGCATTAACAGAACTATCAACTGCTTCTTCAAAAGTTTTGCATTGTTTTTTTGCAAAAAGGTCATAACCAGGAATGTTTAATCTAATCTCTGCAATTTTATTTTCTAATTTGTCATTATTATCCACACGAAGAATAACATCGCTGCCGTATAAGCCATCGTAAAGATTACTTAATTTTTTTATTTTTTCTTCAATAAAATCCTCTAAATTTTTGTCTGCTTTAAAACGAACAGAATTAATATTAACTTTCATATAAACCTCCTTAGTTTTTTATTTATGCCTTTGGATGGGCTTGTTTATATATTGATTTTAATTTTTCTATTGTATTATGAGTATAAATTTGTGTCGCCGATAAATTTGAATGCCCTAACAATTCTTTTATTGCATTTAATTCTGCACCATTATTTAATAAATGAGTTGCAAAAGTATGACGTAATACATGTGGGCTTTTTTTATCTAAAGTTGTAACTCCACTAAGATATGAATTTACTACTTTGTATGCAAGTTTTGGATAAATTTTATTTCCTTTTTCTGTTATAAAGAAATATTCAATAGAATTTTCTTCAATATTTATATTGTTTTTAACATCTATATAATGATGAATTAATTTGTTTAAATCCAAATTATATGGAATAATTCTTTCTTTATTTCCTTTACCTATAACTTTAATTGTACAATTTTTTGTATTTACATCTGATTCTTTTAAACCAACCAATTCTGAAACTCTTATTCCGGTAGCATAGAGAATTTCAATAATTAGTATATTTCTCACATCTTTAAATTCATCACTAATTTTAATATTTTTAAATAATAATTCCATTTTTTTCTCTTCAACAAAAACCGGTAATTTTTTTGAAGTTTTTAATGAAAATATTTTTAACATTGGATTTTCATCAATAATATTTTCTCTTAGAAGAAATTTATAAAATGATTTTAATGTTGTCATTTTTCTGTTTACTGACCTTGAAGACAAACCATTTTCAATCAAACTTACAAACCATGACCTAACAATCGAATAATTAATTTTTTTAATATCATCGATATCATAAATATTTTTGATAAATAAAAAAAATTGATTAATATCATTTTTGTAAGAAACTACAGTATGATGTGAATATCTTTTTTCAAATTGGAGGTACTGAACAAATTTTTGACTTAACATAAGCTAAAAAAGAAAAAATTATATCAACAATATTTAAACGTATAAATTTAATACAAATTATTGTTTAATACAATTTTTTTTTAAATAAAATTTAAACTTTTACAATTAAATTTTCTAAGCATCCATATTTCTATGCATTTCCTGAACATAGATAGCTTTCAATTTTTCTTGTCGTTTTTTAACAGAGGGTTTAGAATATTTTTGTCTTTCTCTTAATTCTTTAACAACTCCTGTTTTTTCAAATTTTCTTTTAAGCTTTTTTAAAGCTCTATCAATATTTTCACCTTCTTTTACAGGTATAATAATCATAATGATACTCTCGCTTTCTTTTTTTAAATTATTTGCTCTTTTTGGGAGTGCAAAATTATTATAATTTTTTATAAATCAAATAAATTTTGTAATTTTTATTTTTAAAAAAGATATTTCATTGTTGATAAGTCAGTTTAAAAATATATTTTCAACAAAAAAAATAGTTTTTATTTGTAAAAAAATTATTTATATTTGTAAAAAAAAAAAATATATATATATAAATATAAATTTATTTAAAATAAATTTATATTATCTTTGTGTAATATAATGTTTATACATTGATGCAAAATTAATAAAACTCATGTTTTAAAGTTATTTAAAATTACAAGTTTATTAAAACAAATTTAGCTAATTAAAAAGAAAGTAACATTAAAAGTATTTAAATAATTTTCAATAAAATAAAAAAATAAACCATAATGAAAAATCATTTTAATTTTTCCTTTAAGGCAATATCTATTATTTTATCGTTTTTAATAGTTTTTCCTTTATTAATAAATGCTCAAAGCACAAATAATAATTCTAAAAGACCCATACAGAATTATTGGTCAATTAATGCCAATATAGGCTCGAATTTATTTTATGGAGATTTGAGTAAAATGGAAAATCAATGGGCTTATGGTTTGTCGATATCGAAAAAGATTTCACCAATTTTTAGCCTTAATCTCCAAGGTTTGTATGGTACTCTAAAAGGTTCTGACAAAACTATTGGGCAATATTTTGAAACAGAATTATTTGAATATAACTTAAATGTGAAAGTTGATATAAGCAACTTAATTGGTGGTTTAAATCCTGATAGGACTTTTAATTTTTATTTTCTTATAGGTGCCGGAATATCTAATTTCAATAATGAAAGATATACTATTATTGGAGACACACTTGTTGGAGGCAATGGACATTTTACTCAAAAAGATGGTTTTGATATGAGTTTCGGACTTAGTGAAAACAAATTCAAAACAGGTGAAGGAATTATCCCAATTGGATTAGGTTGTGATATAAAACTAAGCAAGAGATTTGATTTAAATATAGAATCAACCCTAAGAGGCATTAATCCTTCAAATGACAATTTAGATGGATATATTGACAATAGCAATAGTGTTGAAGGATATGGATATACCTCAGTTGGGATAACATACAAATTTGGTCAAGTACCTAAAAGAGTACGTCCACCAAAAGAAATTAAACCAGAAAAACCTGCTGAAATTATTGCTGAAGAAATTAAAGTTGATGCTGAAACTCCCATCGCTATTAATGTTGTTTCAGAAATACCTGACAGTGTTTATCAAAATTCAGAATTTGATATAAAAATTCAATTAAATAAAGGAGCAATCACAGGAAAAGGAAGAATACAACAAACCTTACCTTTTGGATTTACTGCAATGAAAACTGACGAAACAAACGGAGAATTCACTTTTAAAGATCAGGTAGCAAGCTTAAGTTGGGAAGAATTACCAGACAGACCAGTTCTTGCTTCTTCGTTCAAAGTAAAAGTAGTAGATATTAAATCAAGTGGTTACACTATTCCCGGAATATTTTTATACGATGAAAATGGTACAAATAAAATCCATCAGTTTAAAAACAAAACATTCGTAATTGAACAAATAGTTGTAGCAGAATTAGAGGAAGAAGTTGTTGAAGAAGTCGTTACCGAAGAAGTTGTAACAACAGAATCACTTACTGAAGTTAAAAGCGGTATTGAATACCGTGTTCAGGTAAAAGCTATTTATGGAGGAAAAGATTCACCAAATCGTATTGCACAAAGATATAACTTAACAGGACCTGTATATGAAGATTTTCATAATGGTTATACCAAATATTCTAATGGCTCATTCAAAACATATAATGAAGCCAACACCCATAAAACAAAACTGAGAAATGAAAATAAAGTTGATGGTGCTTTTGTTGTTGCTTTTAACAATGGCAATAGATTAAACTCACTAAAAGATGTTAAGCATATCCAACAAGATTCACCGGAAAAATTTGATAAAACTTATCAACCCGGCATTGAATATAGAATTCAAATTGCTGCATTTTCAAAGGGAAAAACAACACCTTCTTTGCTCTCAAATCATTATAATATTACAGAACCTATCAGGGAAGAATTTCACAGTGGTTTAAATAAATATACTGTTGGTTCATTTAATAATTATAGTAAAGCAAAAAGCCATTTAATTCAAATTAAGAAAGTTGAAAAATATGCATTTATTGTTAAATACTATGATGGTGTAAGACAATAATTCGGGAAATTCATTATTCTTTTATCTATTTACTAGGATTGTTATTTAAAACCGTAAATCAAATCCTGTAAAATTTTGCCTCGCTCCTAAAGGATGATTTTACAGGAATTTGCTTTACTCAAATTGTTAATTTATTTAGACGAACAAGTTTTTTAATTCTTTCTTAATTCTGATTCCTTCAGGGTTAGGGTAAAGAGGAATTAAGAAAGAATTAACGTTTTAAAATGAGGACTGGTAAATAATTATTATTCTTTTACAAATTCTCAATTATAAAATCAGTCATTTTCTTATATAAATGCAATCGTGTATTTCCACCATAAATACCATGATTTTTATTAGTATAGAATTGCATATCAAATTGTTTGTTGGCTTTCACTAAAGCAGTAACTAAATCATAGGAATTTTGAACATGAACATTATCATCACCAGTTCCATGAACCAATAAATATTTACCTTTTAAACTGCTAACATAAGATATGGGGGAATTATCATCATAAGAAGTTCCGTTTTCCTGAGGTGTTCTCATAAATCTTTCAGTATAAATATTATCATAATATCTCCAGTTTGAAACAGGTGCAACGGCAATTGCCATTTTAAAATAGCTGGCGCCTTTTGTAATACATAAAGTTGACATATAAGCTCCATAGCTCCATCCAAAAATCCCTATTCTATCATCATCAATATAAGGCTGATGTCCTAACCATTTTGCAGCTTCTATTTGGTCTATTGTTTCAAGTTTTCCAAGTTTTTGATATGTGCATTTTTTAAACTCTTCTCCTCTAAAACCTGTTCCTCTGTTATCAACCGAAACAACAATAAAATCTTTTTGAGCTAACATCTGAAACCAAACAAAATTAAACCATCCCCAGCTATTTTCGACTGTCTGAGAACCGGGACCTCCATAAACATAAACAAATACAGGATATTTCTTTTTAGGATTAAAATTCTTGGGTTTAATCATCCAGGCATTCAACTCAACATCTTCCGAAGTTTTGAAAGTGAAATATTCTTGTTTTGAAAAACCATAATCTTCCATTCTTTTCAGTAAAGCAGAATTGTTTTCCAGTTCTTTTTTTACTTCACCATTACAAGTATTAATTGAATAAACCGGAGGAGTGTTTGCATCAGAAAATGTATTAATATAATATTTGTAATTTTTACTAAATTTTACATCATTCCAGCCATTGCGTTTAGATATTTTTGTTTTCTTGCTTCCATCAAATTTAACAGAATATAAATATCTGTCCATAGGTGAATCCTCAGCAGAAATATAATAAACTAATTTTTTGCTTTCATTAACACCTTTTATTTCTACAACATCCCATTTACCCTTTGTTAACTGAATTGATTGCTTTTGTGTGAAATCATATAAATAAACATGGTTATAGCCATCTTGTTCACTTGTAATAACAAAGTTTGTGTTATCGTCAAGAAATCTAAGATTATCAGTAATATCAATATAATATTTGTTGTCTTCAGAATAAACAAGTTCGGATTTTCCACTGCTTACATCTGCAAACAATATTTCAAGTTTATTTTGCAAACGGTTCATTCGCTGCACAGAAAGTATATTTGAATTTTTAGTCCATTTTATCCTTGGAATATATTGGTCGGTTTCTTCTCCAACATCAACAACTTTTGTAGTTTCATCAACAATATTATAAATATGAATACTAACAATTGAATTATCTTCTCCTGCTTTCGGATATTTAAATTTGTATTTCTCGGGATATAAATCACCATAAGTAGTCATCCAATATTCTTTAACTTTGCTTTCATCAAACTTATAAAAAGCTATGTATTTCCCATTCGGCGACCAAAAAAAACCTTTAGTAAAACTAAACTCTTCTTCATAAACCCAATCAGTTGTTCCATTAATAATATGGCGGTCCTTCCCATCTTTAGTAATTTGAATTTCGGTATTTTTAACAAGGTCTTTAATAAAAAAATTGTTATCTCTAACAAAAGCCACTTTGGAGCCATCAGGTGAAAAATCAGCTAATCGTTGTTTTCCATTTTTTGATAATTCACTAAGGATTTCTGATTTTATATCCCAAATATAAAAATTTGCTTTTTCCGAATGACGATAAATTCTTTCTGTTTCGGTTGCAATAAGAATTTTTGATTCGTCAGAACTAAAAGAATAATCATTGATTTTTATTTTGTCAATTCCAACTGCTTTGTTTAATTGAACTTTAGTTAAAATTCTTTTATCTTCTTTACCTGTTTTGTATGAGCACCGAACAATTTCTTTGTCCTTTAAAACACAATAATGTTCGCCATCATTCATTGAGCGGATTTCGGAAACAGAACGAGGATAAAATTTTCCACTTGCCCAGATATCTTCTAATGATAATTCTTTTGTATCGCTTTGAGCAAAAGTTAATGTTTGAGCAAAGAAAACAATGCTTGCAATTAAAACTAAACTTATTTTTTTCATGTATTTGAATTTTGTATTAAGACTATAATAACTCGGCAAATATAATAATAAGAATCTGTATGAGCTTGAGATTTACTCAAATTTTTCTAATAAATTGCTAACAGAATTCGTATCTATTTTTAAAGTCGGTATTTAAAACCGTAAATCAAATCCTGCAAAATTTTGCCTCGGTCCTAAAGGATGATTTTTCAGGAATCTGATTTACTCAAATTGTTAATTTATTTAGACGAACATATGTTTAATTCTTTCTTAATTCTGATTCCCTTTAGGGTTTTAGGGTAAAGATGAATTGAGAAAGAATTAAGGGTTGAAAAATTAAGGCTGGCAAATAATTACCAATATTTTTTAAAATTAGATATTGAATTTTTTATTTATTTTTGCCTCATATTTTATAATGGGGTGTTAGCTCAGTTGGTTTAGAGTGCATGCTTGACAGGCATGAGGTCACTGGTTCGATTCCAGTACATCCCACAGGGATTGTGAGAATTTTAAAAATATAATTCTAACTACATTTTCTTATTTTCAATTGGTTTCTGAAATTAGTGTAACAGTTGGTTTATGAGTAGTGACGGATTGCTGGACACTTTCCGGTCAAACCGAGATGAAGTTTGAGCAGGCTAAGATTTTGACATTTAGTCTTTTCTCTGCCATTATTTATACAAAGTGTTAGCAACCATCTGTTTTACTCTGAATGTATTAAAACATAAAACCTATTCCAAACCTAAACATATTTGTTGGTATTTTATTCGGTAATTCATTGTCGAAGTCTATTTCACTTTCATAAAGAATATTTTCATAATAATAAGCATCTTCTTCAATATATTCGTATCCAAGGTAACCGCAATGACTAATTTGTATTTTACTACCAAACTCAAAACCTGTATTGATAAAAAAAGTATTGTATCTAATATTTATAGATATTGAATTTCGAATACCAATTCCTCTACCCCAGGAATTCTTCCATCCATAATATCTTTCATAATAGTTTCCTCCCAAACTGTTCTCTTCATTATAAGATATATGTATATCGTAATTAGAATAATGAATCCCTATTTTATATATGATATCAATGTGTGCATCTGTGTTGGGAATATTATAACTTATATATGGACCAAATTGTAAACCAAATGTAATAAACCTACCAGAACAGTCTTGAAACAAATTAATACTATGAGGCGTATTAGTAGTATCAAGTACTGAAAGTACTATATCACCTGATGACATAGAAGCAAAGCTAACGCCACCAGATAAATCAATTCCAATTGATATTTCTTTTGCTATTTTATCTGATAAACCAAGTTTAAACTGTTTCCCAAAGTCAACTCCAAAGCCTTTATCTACATTATGAATATCTTTAAAGTCACCGATAGCACTTCTATATCCAAATATTCCATAAAAACCAAGCTTGCCTTCTCGTTTCGTTTTAGTATTTTCAGATTTCTTTTTTTCTGTTCCTCCGCCTGTCATTTGAGCATTAACAGATGTAATTGTGAAAATCGCTATCAATACTATTAATGTCTTTTTCATATTTCTATTTTTTTATGTTCATTTTCCAAATATTCCATGCTCCTGTACTATTTCCTCTTTGGGCTAAGAAAATAATATTTTCTCCTGTATTATCCCATATTGGAGAAACATCATGTCCTTCATGAAAAGTTAATTGCGTAAATTTAGTTCCATCAATTTTTACTGTATATATATCTAAATTTCTTGCTCTTGTTTCTGTTGATTTCGTTACACCAACCATTGCAATAGTTTCTCCATCAGATGAGATTGAAGGACTTGAAAAACCTCTTTCTTTATCTCCAAAAATAAATGTTTCTTGTCCTTTATCTAAATCAATCACCCATATTTCGCCTAAGCCAGTATCTTTATTATTTCTCGTAACTAATAGTTTCTTGCCATCCGGTGTTAAAACAGGTGTATATCCTTCACAATGTTGTGTTTTTAAACCTGTTTCTACATTAACACTCCACACATAATATCTAATACCTTGCTGAACTGTATAAAATATTATCTTTCCATTCGGTGTAAAAGTTGGTCCAAGTTCATTTGCTGCTGTTCCTGCTAACTGAGTAACAGCTGCACCTTCTGTTGCATTAATCAAATTGATGTTATTGTTACCGTCATATTTATCTGTAAAAGCAATATTTTTCCCATCAGGAGAATAAGTCATATCATAAACATTTCGATTAAAAGTTCGTTGAATTTTACTTCTTCCTCCTGAAATATTCCTAATATAAAGGTTATGATAATTATTCTGCTTTGCTAAATAAGCAAGTTTTTCTCCATCGGGAGAGATTGCCAGAAGTGGTGGTGCCCACCATTGCAAAGCTTTTGTAACTTCATTTACAGAAATACCAGGATGTATAATATTTTCATCCTCTTGTGTCAATTGTGTGAAACTAATTCCTCCTTCTTCGGGAACTGATGTTAGTTGATATGCTACTTTTTGTGTCTTACATCCTGTCAAAAACAAGCCAATTATAATGGCTACATAAATTGGTTTTTTCATTATTTATTAATTTTAAAGTTTATATTTTATTTTATTTGTTTATCTTTCATGGTTGCTAACTTTAGCATAAACACAATTCCGTTTATTTCCATTATATAAGTTTTAAAGCAAAACAGCTTTAAAAACATATAATCAATGCTTTATATAATATTTTCTACAAATATAATAATTTATATTTAATTGCAAACATTATTAATATTTTTTTAATCTGTCTTATTTTGTTTTATGGGTTTGGTTAATGCCGACAGACTATTAAACTCAAAATACAAACGAAGTGAAGTATTTTGAGCAATTTGATAGCAAGTCGGTATTAGCGTTGTTTTAATTTTTTCTTTTTACGCATGGGAGAAAAATTTTGAAATTATTTATATTTTTATTGTTGATGTCATAATATTTTAAAATAAAAGTTATTGATTGATGCTAATTTTTCTTATTATACTTTCCTTTTCCGAACTTATCTGAATAAAATAAATTCCATTTGATGAGTTACTTAAATCAATTTCTGTTTTTATGGAAGAAATTTTTTGATTTATAATTTGTTTGCCAAGTAAATTAAGTATTATCAAATTTGCATTTACTTCTGCTCCTTCAATAATAAAATTTCCGTTGTTTGGATTTGGGTAAATATTGATGTTTGAGAAATCATTATTATTACAATCAACCGCAACAATATCAAAATATTCAAACTTCCCGTCAAAATCAGTTTGTTTGAGGCGATAGTAAAAAGCGGCAGTAGCAGTTGGCAGTTCATTATCAATGAATTGATAATATAAAATTTTATTACTGTTTCCCGCGCCGTTAACTGTGCCAACAACATTCCATTTTTCCATTATTCCATTATTCCACTCTGCTTTTTCAATGGTAAAATAATTATTGTTTGTTTCGGTAGCAGTTGTCCAATTAATATTTACTTTTCCGTTATTACATTTTGCGTCAAAAAAAACCAATTCAATGGGCAGTGGCACTTCATTATCAACAGAACCAACACAGTTAAAAGCAAAGCCGTCATCATTGCCTACGGAGTAGATCTGCGAAAAGCTACAAGTGACAAATAACATAAAAATACTTAAAAGTTGAATTTTTTTCATATCATATTTTGTTTATACATATCATCTTTTGTTTAATTCTACAACCCCGGCTAAGGCGCCAACCGAACACCACGACCACCGTAATAATTGAGACTATAAGCACTACTGCTAGTGTAGGCTGCGTTGCTGCGGTCGGAAGCACGTGAGTAAGACGAAGGAGTGGACCAACCACCGCCACGGAAGCCGGAGCCAGTGGCGGTGGTGTTTGGCCAGTAGCTTACATCGGCATTGCCGTTGGCATCTAAAGCACCATTGCCATTGTTGCCTGTAAATGCTCTGCCTGTTGCATTACCAACAGTAATAAAACGTTCAAAAAGATTGCCGCTTAGTTCCATAATCCCATAATAAGAAGCTCCAACACCTTCACGAGTATTCACACCCTGTCCAAAACAGCCAACACGATATGGTCCAGCTACATTTGATGCATTGTTGTTTGCACAGTTTGCCCCTGCATTGCTTGCTGTTTCGTTGGTTAAGCCGAGATTGCTTACACCAGTGGCTGGGTATACATTTGTAGTACCCCATGCGTATTCGTTGGCTACCGGTGTTTGGTCGCCACGGCAGGCTTTTTCAAATTCTAATTCGGTCATGGGTCGTAGCGCTGCCCAATCTAAATATCCAGCCAAATCTCCCCATGAAAATTCATTGACTGCCACATAAGGGTAGACAGTGGTAAAATTGGGCCATGTGTCGATAATTCCGTTTCTGGCACATGATGCTCCGACTTCCCTTGTAGATGCCTGTGTATTGGTTAGTTTATTTAAAAAAGCCACATATTGTCCCTGCGTTATTTCGTATTTCATGCAATAAAAAGATACCCGTCCAAAATAGTGTGTCTGTAACCAAAAAAGTTTCCAACAATTTAACAAGTTTAAAACAACAACAACATTAAACTTAAAAATTGTAGAAACTATGAATTTAACAAAAAAACAA
>Ga0307990_1001287_pt1 | contig 21295 bp, 17 predicted proteins | sample EllFjometagen129_FD_203168 | JGI IMG/M metagenome (GOLD analysis project Ga0307990, IMG submission 203168) | Marine microbial communities from Ellis Fjord, Antarctic Ocean - #129 | ecosystem: Environmental > Aquatic > Marine > Unclassified | place: Southern Ocean | collected 2014-10-08
CGTGTTTAAAAATTAGTAATTATTAAAGGGTTTTGTGTTTTTTAACAATTTTCGACATTGGTAGTGTAAAATGTTGTGATGGTAAATAGTTCTTTTTGGAAATATTGACTATTTACCGAATATCCCTGTTTAATTCTTTCTTAATTCTGATTCCCTTCAGGGTTAGGGCAAAGAAGAATTGAAAAAGAATTAACGGTTTAAAAAATAAGGGCTGGTAAAAAATTACTTTTTTTCTAATCAAAAAGTTTGGTTTGAGAAGAATACTTTCTCCATTTTTCAATAACATTCTGCATGTCATCGGGCAATTCCGAATCAAAGAAAATATATTTATTTGTTGAAGGATGAATAAATCCCAATGATTTTGCATGAAGCGATTGACGAGGGATAATCTTAAAACAATTGTTTACAAATTGCTTGTATTTGGTAAAAGTAGTACCTTTTATAATCTGGTCTCCACCATAAGTTTCGTCATTAAACAAAGGATGCTTGATGTATCTCATGTGAGCTCTGATTTGATGAGTTCTGCCGGTTTCGAGCTTACATTCGATTTTAGTAACATATCCAAGGCGTTCAAGAACTTTGTAATGGGTAACAGCTTCTTTGCCAAATTCTGCGTCAGGAAAGACAGTCATAACTTTTCTGTTTTTCAAACTTCTACCAATGTGTCCGATAATTGTACCTTCATTTTCTTCAAAATCTCCCCAAGCTAAAGCAATATAAACTCTGTCAATAGTATGTTCAAAAAATTGTTTTGCCAATTTGCTTTGTGCTAATTCATTTTTAGCGACAAGCAAAACTCCGGAAGTATTTTTGTCAATCCTATGAATGAGATATGGAATTTTCTCGTTTTGTTTGTCAGTTGAAGATTTTTGAACATGATAAAACAGAGCATTAAGCAAAGTACCGTCATAATTGTTATACCCGGGATGAACAACCATTCCGGCTTCTTTGTTAACAATAATAATATCATCGTCTTCATAAAAAATATTGATAGGAATATCTTGCGGAATAATTTCAACTTCTCTTGGAGGTTGGGGCAGAACAATAGAAATCAAATCATCGGGTCTTACTTTGTAATTTGACTTAACAATTTTCCCGTTAACAAGGATATTCCCGGCTTTTGTAGCATTCTGAATTTTTGTTCTTGAAGCATTTTCGATACGGTTCATCAGAAATTTGTCAATTCTCAACAAACTTTGACCCTTATCGGCAATAAAACGATAATGCTCAAACAATTCCTTTTCTTCAATTATTTCTTGTTTTTCGGACATTATTCAGAATAAAAATTTAAATCTTAAATTGATAGATTAATCTGCAAATATAATAGAAATGATAATATTGTTAAATTGTTAAACTGTTATATTGTTTAGAAAAAAACGAAACCTTTAGAAACAAACTAATTCTGCATGTTTTGTTTCTGCATCTATATTGAACAATCAGGCACTTTATCTATTGTTCAATTATTCTGTTAACATAAGAAGCCGAGATTAATGAATTATAACAAGTTTATCTATAAAGCTTTCACTTGTTTTTTCATTTATAATACGAATAAAATAAATTCCATCGGGAAGGGAAGAAACATTAATTGATTGCTGATAATCCGAAACCAAAATTTCTTTTCCGGTAATATTGTAAATTTTAATTTCAAAATCATTATCATTGTACAAGTCTTTGTATTTATCCGAAATTTCTATAAACAAAACACCATCATTCACCGGATTAGGGAAAATTTTACATTCGAATTTCTCTTTAAGCAATTCTTTCTCCCCTACATGAGGATACTGTTCTGAACCAAGAATTGGTCTCATCATTAATGCTCCTTCTAACATGCTGTTATTCCAGGTTCCATCAACATTATACCAAATTTTAGATTGTTTATTTATATTTCTGTCAAAACCAAGATTTAAGTTATCATTAGAAGTTTGTCTCCAACCGATATAAAAGGTTCCGCTAACAGGCACCGGATTATCAAGAACATATGTATGAAACATGTTCAAGCCCGAGGGATATTCAGGGCTTGTTCCACCTTTTTCATAAATAACATTTCCCGGCTCACCATTGTTATCATCCCAAACTGTAAGATAAAAATAAATCTGTGTTGAATTTAAAACCTGATTAAAAAACATCTGTATTGAGCGCAATGTATCTGGAATATTAAGAGTAAAACTATAAGCTAATCTTGCTCCTCCGGGAGATAATCCATAGCCCGATTCCGGCACACCGTCATCATAAGCATAATAATTGTAAAATTTTTGATAAAACCTGATAGTATCATTATTATAAATTACACTATTTTGAGGGTCTATTATACTTAGCACTTCAAAAGCAGGATTACTATTTGCGGGGACATTTGCATTATAAACATAATTTAGAATCTTTACAAAAGTTGAATCGGAAAGTCCGGGCATATTTCCATTGGCAGTAATCAAAGGAGTATATGGAGGAGTGGTTTGTGAAAGATCAGTAATCTTAAAAATATGAGCAACATTTTTCTCTATTTTGCTCAGATTTCTATATGAAGTTTTTACAGTATCTTTCATTTCATTCACCGAATCAGCAATAAATTGCCTCCATGGCATAGATTCATAATTTTTCAATAAGGAAGTTATTTTTTTTGTTATTGCAACATCGTTAATAGCAATGGAATCTTTATTCCTGTTAAGGTCAAGATATACAAAGTCAATATTCCAGTGGTCAACATTACTTGCCCAACTTGGGATATTATTATTAGCTAAACTTGCATAATTTTTAAATCGAAATTGAAATTCGTTAGTAAAGAAATTTGTGTCAATAATCGGAATCATTACTGATTTAAAATAAGTATTATTAGTATCATAAAAATCCGATAGTTTAGAACCTGTAGAGCTCCAAATCCATCGCCATTCATTATAAATTGGAGAATAAAATTCCACAACAAGCGAATCTTCATCGTTTGGATGATTGCCAATTCCTTGCGGCTGAAAATAAAAACTAAAATAAATTGAATCGGCAGGAGTTAATTTAGTTGGTGCTAATGCAAAAGATGAATCTAATCTGATAGGTTGAGAAGTTAAAAAATCAGCTACAAAAGGAAAAGCACCGGCATTACTATAAATTCCTCCGGTATCATTAATAGCATCAAGAGTTGCAACTCCAATAGTTGGAGGGTCAACAGGATAATCGGAATTAATAAAAGCGTAATTGTCAATCCAAAGAGTGTCGACAGGATAAATACTTTGATAAGAAAAATCATCAATAAAAGGTAAGTGTTGAACAACAATAGGATTAGTTGTTTGTTCAATAGAATTATTATTATTTTTATTCTGCTTTATAATAACAGGATTAACAGCCAAACCGGTAATTACTTCCTGCCCTGAAGTGAGCAAAGAAATTGATATTAAAAAGGCTATTATGAAAAGTGTCTTTTTCATTTTACATTTTTTTCTGAATTACACAAAAAACATTAATGTTTAATTTTATATTTCTTCGTTTTCATCTTGAATAATACTATCTCTTTCGTATTTTTTTAAGTATTTTTTGAAGTCAAAATTCTTTTCCGAACGATACCAAAGGTTAACAGATTGTCCAAGTTTAATAATTTTCATTTTTGATGCCCTTGGTTGCTGTTTATAAACTCTGGCAAATGCAGTATCATTACCATCTTCAAAAATCTCTGACCCAAGGTTCAAAGAATAAGAATGAAGAATTCTCAAAGCTTCATTACGTGTTTTCCCTATTAATAATGGAACGATAATTCTTTCTTTAATTAAGCCCTCCCCTAACACAAGGTCAATTTTAGAACCTTTTTCAATTTTTGTTCCTCCTTCAATATTTTCACCTTTATATTTTTGTTCTAAAACAGCATTTTTTGCAATGTCGGGAACATATTCCAGAGAAGCTACTTCAAGTCCATGAATTTCAAGAATTGCTTTAGCATGACGCAATGTTAGGTCAACAAGATTTGGCATAGCAACCTGCTCAGGCAACATAGCAACAACTGTCAAATAAATTTTCCTGCCTTCTTTTACTTGCGAGCCTGCAAAAGGGTCCTGCTGAATAATTGTTCCTTTTTCTTTTTGAAAATCATAAATTGAATCAATTACTACAAATTCAAAATCTTTATTCAAATCATTATCTTTCAATTCTTCTAAATATAGACCTGTGTAATCAGGCACTTCAATTGATTGTCCATGCAGAGTAAAAACATTCAAGCCTTTGAGAACAACAAATAAGATTATCACACTTAGAACTACTATTATTCCTAAGTTTATTAAAAATTTCTTACTTTTTAAAATTCTAAAAAAATCCATTCCTTATTAATTAATATGATAAACACACAAAGTTTTTAATTATTGTAATTTTTAGCAAATATATAAATTATCTGTGGTTAATTAAGGGGACTTCTAATAATTACTTCGCATCAAGATTTTCAGAGTTTTTCATAGACGATGAAAATTTTTGAAGCACTATTGAGATAATGTGAGAAAATTTGAAGAAATATATGGAAAACTCTAAAAACCCTATAGGAACAAATATTATAAATAATCTGCTTCGTTAAAATTTTTCTAAATAGCTTAGGTTATTAAGAAAAATTTGTGCCTAACATCTTATTCATTATATTTGTTTCTTGAAAGAAAGGAATTATTAGAAGTCCCCTTAAATCCAATAATTTTTATTTACATTTGTAAGCAATAAATATAGAAAATCACAAAAGACAAGCAACAAAATAAATAAAATTTGAAGTATATTTGAAAATGAAAAAAAACATTGCAATAGTATCCGGTGGTGATTCGGGAGAAAAAGAAATATCTCTTCAAAGTGCTTTGGAAATTCAAAAAAATATTGATATAAATAAATTTTGTCCTTACACAATTTTCATTAGCAAGAAAAAATGGATTTGTAAAACTGCTAATGAAAAAGAAATTCCTGTTGATAAAAATGATTTCAGTGTTTTGATTGACAGTAAAAAAATAATATTTGATTGTGTGTTTTTGATAATTCACGGAACTCCCGGCGAAGACGGAAAACTTCAGGGATATTTTGATTTACTGGAGATTCCTTACACTTCTTGCAACAGGACTACTTCTGCAATTACTTTTAATAAAAGTTTTTGTAAAGGACTGGTAAATTCTTTCGGTGTATTAACTGCTAAATCGGTTCACTTGTTTAAACACGATTCAATTAATCCCGAAAAAATTTTTTCACAAATTTCTCTGCCTTGTTTTGTAAAACCTAACAGCGGTGGCTCAAGTGTTGGAATGACAAAAGTTGTTGAGAAGAAAAAATTAAAAAATGCTATCACTACTGCTTTTGCCGAAGATAATGAAGTCTTGGTTGAAGAATTTATTAGTGGCAGAGAAATTACTTGCGGCATATTAAAATCAAAAGGAAAAATGATCGTTTTGCCATTAACAGAAATTGTCAGCAAAAAAGATTTCTTTGATTTTGAAGCAAAATACGACCCTGCATTAGTTGACGAAATAGTTCCTGCAGTTGTTACCGAAAAAATTGAAACTGAATGCAAAACACTTTCGAGTTATTTATATAACAAGCTAAACTGCAAAGGAATTGTTCGTTTCGATTATATTTTAAGCAATGACAAACTATTTTTCCTTGAAGTAAATACTATCCCCGGGCTTTCCGAAAATAGTATAGTTCCAAAAATGGCTAAAGTTTTCGGATTAAATTATAAAGAGCTTATCACATTATTAATTGAAGATGCGTTGGAAAATAATTAGAAGCCTTAGTTCGACTAATAATGTATTCTTATCGTGCTAAATATCTATATAATACAATAATTATTCTTAGTGTTTTGGTATATTTGCAGTTTTTTTTACCAATCCATACCACTCACTATGTGAAAAGTCTTAAAGAATCACAAAGAATAAAATCATAGAAACATAATTTGCATAAAACCAATTAATATAAAATCGAATTCAGGTTAGAAAAACAAGTATGACATATGAAAACTTTTGTTTGAGAATGCTATTAAAGAACATGTTAACGGAATCATGAAAGATAAATTTTTAGACTTGTACTTTGCAACAATCTAATTTATTGTTAAAACAATTGGAGAAAGAGTCCTACTAATATTATATGGGTCAATTGCCACAATGTTTTCAAAAACTATATTTTGTCCTCTGTTTGTTCTTTTAATTTCCGCTAACATTTCTTTTGTGAGATATGCATCTTTTGATTTTAAGTTATAAACTTTAAAACCCCTCTGAATAGTCATTGTAAAAGATTTAATTACAAAAGAATGATCGAAATCAAAATCATCAGGCATTTTAGGGCTTAGAACCCCGTCAGCAGTCATAATTTTTCGATTAATAAAACCAGAACTTTTACCTCCAATTGTAGCTACAGGATCAGGGAGGTTTTTAACTCTGAATTTTTTTGACCCCATATTTTTTTTAACACTATTAATTGTAGCAGAAATATTGATAATTGCACTTTTGTGGCCGGGAGGAATATTAACTAACCAGTCACCATTCTTATGGTCACGTTTTATTGTACCGCATGATATAGATGCTGCCAAACTTTCGTTTGGTATTCCAGACATTAAGATTGAAACCGGATTATCGACACCAATATAAAACACATTCATTTTTTTTGCTGAAATAGTATATGAAGGTCTAGCAACAATATATTCACCTTCGAAATGATAATCTTTTACAAAACCGGTATTTGATTTCGTTCTTACAAAACCTGCATATTTTTTTATTCCTTCCGATCTAGCTGGGAAATTAATATTTATTTTCCCGGCTTTATTGTCAAGTTTTATAGCTTCTTTATATTTTGCCGTCTGGAGATAGTCAATGTTTTGCAAATAGTAAACATCAGGACTTTGGCTTGTATCGTAAGCAGCTACAATTACTTCGGCATCATATTCATCTCCAATAAAAACAAAATTACTTTTGGGAACGATCTTCGCTTCAATTCTTTCAAACTTAAAATCACCTTGCCCAATTGATCTATGTAGCAAATTAACAACTTCGAATTCTGCATTATAAACATCTAAAACAATTTTACTCAAAATTGACATAACTGCAGCAATAACAGTATTATCAAAAAAATGTAACTCCCAGTTTTGCTCTTTACCGTCTGCATCATAATAAGGACCATCTGTCTCAAGACCCAAGTTAACAATAGCTGAATCTTTCGAATCAATCAATTTGAGCATTTCCTGACGGTACTCAATTATTTTATTTTTTAATTGACAAGCAACACCATTAGAGGCATTATCCCTATTTCCAATAAAATAGTTTGTGGTTATATTGTTTTCGTCTTTCTTCTTGATATCTTTAGTGGGAATAAATTTTGCCAATTCAATAGGAACATCTTCAGTTTTTGAAATTATTTCATATCGAATGTTAAGAATATAATTAACCATATCATTTGAAAGTTTTTTTGCAATTTGTGCTTTCTCCCAGAATGGTTTTACTTTTTGTTGGTTCACAAGATAATTTATTTCAAAATTTTCATAAATATCCTTCAGCTTTTTTTCAAAATTTTCATTCGACAATATTATATTTTCATCCACAACAACAAATGCATTAATGACGTCTTTGGAAACATTTAAAGCTAATAATGCCGTCATGACTAAATACATCATGCCAATCATTTTTTGCCTTGGTGTTTCTCTTGCTCCTGCCATTTATTGTAAACCTTTATATTAAATATTGTCAGTTATTGAGTAATTGTGTATTGCACATATATTGTACTCGTACCGGACTTTAGTTTTGAATAATCATTTATTTTATATGAAAAAATAAGTTGGTGCCCTTCATATCTTCCCGTTCCTGTATAACAAGTACCAATATTATTTATCAATACGCGAGGCATATTTGTAACACGCATTTTCCCCGAAGGAATTCCGGTTCTGCTTTTGCTCATGCCTTTATAAGGAACTGCTTCCACTTGTAACTCCAGTCCATTAGGAATAGTACCTGATACAAGCTGAATTGAAATTGATATGCTTGGATCAGACTCTTGTACTATGGTTGTATAATTAAGCCATTGTGAATCGTCAGTTATAATTTGTTTAGGTGCGCCAGTAGAGAAGCCACTTAACATTTCCATATATATTGGATTTCTATTGCTAAGTGAAATTCTGTTTTGTGCATGCAACAAACAGCTTATTAACAGCAATAATATCGAGAAAATTATTCTTGTTTTATTCATTATATTTTTATTTTAATATTTGCCTTGAAATTTTATCTTTCGTGATTTCTTTTTTATAATAACATCAATATTTTCAACTTGCTCCGAAACTATGATTACATTATATTCATCGGTAAGTAGTTTGTATCCTTGTGGTATCCCTCGATCATAAATTTTAATTTTCCATTGCCCCGGCCTTAGGTCATCAAATTGGAAAGTCCCATCTTTTTTTGAAAAAATTCTAAACACTTCATTTCCATTGCTTACCTCAATAATCAAACTAAATAATTGTTCTTTTGCCGGAACAAAACCTTTCTTACCAATATTTACATCTTCATCAATAACTAAATTACCTTTAATGTTTCCTGATTTTGTTAACACCACATCAAATAAATACTTCTTCCCGGGAAGTATTTCTATTTTATAAGGTCCCGGTATTTCGGCAATAGAATTTAGTCCTGATTTAGAATTATCCATAAATAAAAAATGCGTTCCTGTTTTAACAAAAGGAAACTCAAATTCACCATTTTCATCAGTAATAGCAATATTACCGGCGAGAGTAAATAAAATTCCTTCAATATTATCCACACCATTGTTTATTACTTTGCCCTGAAAGCTACCGATATCTTCTCGTCTGGAAACTGGTGTATTTAAAGTGTAAGTATAGTTTATACTAGCAATCAGTTGTTTATTGTTGATTTGATTTTTTCGAATATTGTAATTTACATCTACTCTTAACTCATTGTTTTTATTCATTTTGTATTTGGCATTAAAAGCAAGTAAGCTCCTGTCTCTATAATATTCCGCCAACTCATAATTGTTTTGGTATTGTAATACAAATGTTATTTTCTTGTTGCATTTGGCATTTATTGTACCACCATAAAAAAGCCTTGTCATATCTTGAGTAAGGTATTGTTGACTTCCCAAATAACTAACAAAAGCTTTCGCAAATATATTTTTATTGATTTTGTATTCTAAAGATAAATGACTGTTTATTACACTTTTTATTTCACCTTTTTGTTGTTGTAATAAATTATTTGTTTTACCATAGGCTCCATAAATCTTTATTCCAAATCGTTTAATTTTACTCTGAAGTGTCAGTCGTGCTGTATTTTCTTTATAATTAAATTGTTTTGGAATTCTCATATCCTCTCTTCCGCTCATGTTAATTCCAATACTTATGCGATGATTATAATTAAGTGCATAACCGATTGAAAAATTAAGATTATCGCTAAAAGGAGCATTTGCATACATAGTATCAAGGGCAATATTGAAATGGTTGAAATTGTAATTAGCAGATAGATTTACTTTTTTCAAAATCGTAGTACTTAAACCTGATGAAATATAGCGTGAATTTGATAAATAACCTGGAAAATCTTTATCTGCCATTGTGTAGTTGAAAAAAGCTCTGGATTTGGAATATTCGATTTTAAGGGCAGTTGAATAAGCTTTGCTAATTTTTCCATTTACTATTCCTGAAGCATACTCAAGTTCAATATTTCCCCATGAAAATGGTTTTGCTTCTCCTGAAACAGTAAATAGTTGAGCAGTACTATCAGTTACAAATTTTTTGTTAAGATAACCGGTATTTATTCGAAACTTTTTACCAGGGAAATAACTTCCGAATACAGAATATAATCGTTCTATATCGGGATAAAAACGGGGATAATTAATAAATGACCCAATACTGGTTTTTTTAAATTTATGTTCATATTCAATGCCCCTGCCACTTCTTGAACCTTCGGTCAAATTACTAAGACTGTATGAATTATCGCCAACTACTGCCTTTGAATGCAATGAAGAGTATTTAAAATAATACTCATCAGTTGTTCCAAGAATTGGATTTCCTTGCCGATTCGGTCCTCGTAAGCGAAAGTCAATAGCTCTCTTTTTACTTTTAGATATAAAACCTGCACCTTTTATATTGAACATGGCTCCGTATTTTCTATCACCAAACTGATTATCTGTAACAAGAAGTCCTGAAATTTTAATTGGAATTCGATTGTATTTATCAAATTTTATTTTGCTTGTAGGAATTACATCAAAAATACATGAAGCATTACTTTTTGTTTCCAGGTTTTCAATAATTGAAGCTGTCATGCTAATGCTATTTCTTGCATAATGTATAATGTCTTTAACAGTAGTAGCGAATACCTTGACAAAAAATATAGAATCAGGAGCTAAGGTAAAAGTTCTGTTTTCTATTACATTAATGTTTACTATCACAGCCTTTATATTTACTTCAACATTAGATAGATTCTGTAGCATAAATTTAACACTCACTGTGTCTCCTGAAAATACATATTTAGGAACTTTCATTGGTTTTAATAAAATTGCATATCTCGGCTTTACATAAACAGGTATTATAATTGTACCAATTTTGATATTTTCCGATTTGTCGAAAGCATCAATTTCAATAAAATAATCACCTACCAAGGTGGACTCCAGAGTATAGAAACTTAAAATTTTCAATTGTTTACTTTCTTCTTCAACAATAACAGATGTATAGTCTGTTATTTGACTCCAACCTTTAGGTAAGTTAGTTTTAAGATGGAATTCTTTTGCAGTATCGGAATTATTAATCAACATAATAACTATATTAGAAGTTGTACCGGGAGTTAGTTCAATCTTATTTTTATTAATTAGTTGAATATCCAGATCGCCATTCCCGGCTAGAACTGTAAGTGAAATTAACAGACATGATGTAAATATTGAAACAGTTTTCCACATTTACACTCCTTCCTTCATTAATTTATTACAAATAAATTGCGTAAAGTTTTTTGTGAATGTTGAATACCTATGGCATTTACTGACTTTTATTATCAGCCTATTAGAAGAATAGTGTGTATTCTAATCCGAAAACATCTTCTTCTGATCCAGCAGCAACTATTACAGTCTTATATGTTTTCTCACTTTCAATTCCTTCAAGATTAAACCTGAAACGAGATGAAGTTGTAGGGAAAAGACCTTTTTTAGATGCTTTTATTACTTTCACAGATTGTCCTTCTTCATCAAACAATTCAATTGATACTTCGGGGACTATATAATGGTCACCAGTGTTTTCAATGTCAATTGCTAAAAACAACTCATCTCCTTCGGTAACTAAGGTTGGTTCTAAGAATTTTAATTTGCCAACACCCTTATCTGCAATTTCTGTGATTAATTGTACGGCATAACGTGTTACAGTGCTTATGTTTAATTCACCGGGTTGATGCGGGTCAATGGGAATAACTCCTTCAACCATTAATACACTCCAATAAGTACCTTTAATGCTATCGCTTTTTGGTATCGAAATCTCATATTGAATGTAAATTGTTTGTTCTCCTTTTACTATTACAGTTTTTGGGCTATATTTTATCCAATTAGCATTTGATCGATTATGCGTAACAGGCTCATCATAAAACGTGAAATCTTTATAATTATAAAGCAATTCAGTTTGATAGATTTTTACTTCCTGTTCAAACTTGTCACTATTATGTATTTTAATTTCACCTTTATAAACATCACCTTGCATTCCTTTGTGAATATGTCTTAAACTTCCTTCTATTTCAATTGAAGCCATTGTAATTATTGGATAAATACAAATCAGTAGATATACCAATATAAATTTAATTTTTTTCATAATATTATTTTTTTTGTTAATAATTAATTTTTGATTTGTTTTTTTATTAGTTTGGATTTAAGCTATTTAATAATTATAATATTTATTCTTAAATTTTGTGTCAAGAAATTAAGTTTTTGATTTGCTTTTTAGAATCTTTTGTTTGCAATTTTGAAAATGGGGGGGATTTGCATAATCCCCACCCATTTATCCAAACCAAGTTTAATTATTAACTTGTTTCGTATTTGCATTTCTATTTCTCATTTTCTTAACTAATTTTTTGTAATATTGATGTTCTGAATATTTTATTATGTTAAAGTATTTTTTGACTATGGTGTATTTGTAATAGTTAAAACAACGGTGGCTGTACTACCTGTTGTAGCTACAATATTTCCGTAAGTACCAGTTGCACAATCCCATGTGTAAGCAAGAGCGTAACCATCCGTGGAAGCTGTACCAGTATAGCAACTTCCTATAGCAGTAACAAGTGTTACAGCAGTAGCTGCATTAATTAAATCTACAGCTGTTGATCCAGTACCTAAAGTTCCACCTGAATTACCACCACTTGGCACAGCTGTAGTAACTTTTAAACCAGTTCCAGCCGGTACACCTGTAATTGAAGCTGTAATTGTACGAGTTTCAGCTGCACTTACTATTGAAGCAACCTGGGCATAGCCAGTACCTGTGCCACCGGTAATTTGAGCACCTGCTGTTGTTGTAGTAAGTTCTAATGCAATAGCCGCCGCATCAGTACCCAGAAGGCAAACTTCTGGTATTCCCATAGTTAATGTATGGTCCGAAGTTGCTGTTGCCTGTCCAAGTAAATTTGTGGTAAGCAAGAAAAATGCTACCACCATTCCAAAAGTACAAATTGTTTTTTTCATAAGAATTTAATTTTTAGTGAATAATATATTTTTAGGCAAAACTACATACATAAAAAACTGAATGTAATAGGCAAATAGCTGAAATTAGCTTCATAAAAACTGATATATTGATAAGGAAATTTGAATTTTTAGTTTACATCTGTAAATAATTCATTTACTTAAGGGGACTTCTAATAATTCCTTTTGTTCAAGAAACAAATATAATGAATAAGATGTTAGGCAAAAATTTTCATCGTCTATAAAAAACTCTGAAAATCTTGATGCGAAGTAATTATTAGAAGTCCCCTTACCCTTAATGCTAATTACCATCATGGGCACTTAAAGTAAATACTACTGTTATATTGTAAGTATCTGATTGAAGTAGGCTGTAATTTGTAGCAGGGCTATCAGGTGACCATGTAAAAGTCATTTGGAATCCATCATTATAACCGGTACCGGTGTAGCAAGATGAGATTCCTAAAGCTAGAACTTGATCTATTGCAGAAAGGACAATTGGTGTAGAGTTGACTGTTCCTAGATCCCCACCACTATTGGTAGTAGTACATGCTGCTGAAACTAAAGTTAATTTTGTTCCGGCAGGAATTGTTCCACTTGAAATCTTAGCTGTTATTTCACGGTCAGTAGCTCCTGGTGTAAGGGATGATATTTTAACAAACAAATCAGAGTTTGAAACAGATGTAACAGCTGCACCAGCTGTTGATGTGGTCAGTGATAAAGACACAGGAGCATAATTAGTTTCTATTAAAGCAAACTCCGGTATATTCAATGTAACATTATCTCCTGCAGTCCAGACCTGTGCCCATAAATTTGTTGTGAGCATTAATGAACTGAAAATTATTAGCAATATTAAAGTTTTCTTCATAATAAAATTATTCAGTTGATGAAATTGTATAAGTTACAGCAATAGCTTTTCCATTTTCGTAATTAAGACTATAGTCATAACTTTCAGTATTTTTCCATTTATAGTAAAGTTGATGCCCTTTGTGGATTCCCTGGCCTGTGTAACAACTACCAATATTTGTAATAATAACCTGTGGAAATACAGAAAGTGTAATTTGTCCTTTAGATATTCCCTTTTTTCCTGCGCCGGCACCAACATCTGCACCAATTAAAAGATTTAATGAAACATCGGCGGGAAAGCTACCTGAACTTATATAAACAGTAATATAATTTGTAAGACCGTTTGCAACAATAGATGAGTAGTTTAACCAAGTTTTGTCACCAGTTGCGGGTGTAATAATTTGCTCTACATTGTTAGGCTCTATTGTAGAATAACTATATGTTATCATCTGGTTTCCATCTGTAGAGAAATCAATAAGAGCAACCGCAGAAATTTTTAAGGACAACGACATTTTTACACTATTGTTATTTTGAGCTGTTACCATCGTAGATAATGAATAAAATAATAAAATCAATGAAATTTGAGATTCAATTTTTGTTAAGATATTCATTTTACTTATTCTTAAATTAATAAAGTGATTAATTGCAATTGTATTATAATTGATAGAATATTAGTTTTCAAATCATAATATTATGAACTCAAATCTATTAAACCTGTGAATAAAACTAATTTATAATTATTTAATTAGTGATTATTTTTTTGTAAAATTACATTAAATCTAAAGCTAATGTAATAAGCATTTTGCTGAAATTAGGGGAAAAAAGCTGATTTTTAGGTTCAGAAAAACTGATAGTTCCTAATGTTAAATATTTGTCAGATTTAGTAGATTATTCTAAAGTAATGATTCCTTTTTTGAGTGCATATTTTACAAGGTCGGTTGTTGTTTTTAGCTCTAATTTTTCGAGTATATGCATTTTATGTGTGCCTACTGTTTTAATACTAACAAATAGCAACTCTGAAATTTCACGACTTGATTTTCCTTCAGCAAATAATTTCAGTATTTCCGATTCTCTTTCTGATAGTTTTGGGTCTGTATTCAGGATTTCTTCTTCATCTCCTAAATAGTCATGTATTATTATTTCTGTAACTTCCTCCCCAAAATATTTTTTTCCGGAATTAACTGCAATAATAGCATCAATGAATTGTTCATAAGTGCAACTTTTCAACAAATATCCGCAAACTCCAGCTTCTAACATATCTTTAATAAAGTGTTTTTCAGAGTGCATTGACATTGCTATAACTTTTATATTAGGAAGTTCTTTTCTGAGAATTTCAGTTGCTTCAATTCCTGTCATAATTGGCATTCCGATATCCATTATTATAATGTCGGGATCAAGTTTCCTTGCTTTCTTAATAATTTCTTTGCCATTTTCGGCCTGACCAATAACTTTAATGTTAGAAGAATCGGATAATAAATTTATCAATCCTTCACGAAATAGTTTATGATCGTCGGCTATCATAATTTTTATTTCCATATTTCTATCTTTTTTGAACAGGAATAATTACTACTGCTTTTGTTCCTTTTTCTTTTATTGATTCAATAATAAATTTTCCTTTAATTGAGTCAAGTCTTTCTTTAATTGAAAAAAGTCCGAATCCTCCTTGTTGGTTTAATTTAGTTTTTGTTTGATAATTAAATCCTTGCCCATTATCAATTACTGCAAAATATAAATGATTTTTTTCTTTAGTGATTTTTACTTTAATAAGGTTAGCATCAGCATGTTTAATAATATTATTAAGCAATTCGCAAACTATACGATATAATAAGATACTGATATCATTATTGACATTCAGCTTTTTTTCATTGCATTGAAAATTTACTGCTATATCAAATTTTTTATTAATTTGTTCTAACCTCCACTTTATGGTTTGGATTAATCCAAGTTCAAATAAAATTGGCGGACTTAAATCATAAGTTAGAGTCCTTGATTCGGAGATAGCTGCATGAATCAATTCGGTTGACTCCTTGATGATTTTATCGGCTTTGGGATTAAGCTTGATATTTGACAAAGAAGATAGCTTAATATGTGCGGTTGAAAGTGATTGGCCTAGTACATCATGTAGGTTTATTGCTATTTCACGGCGTTCCTTTTCTTCAACACTTGATAACTTATAATTTAAATTTTTTAATTTCTTTTGATAGGCAAGGATTTCATTTTCAGCCATCTTTCTATCTGTGATATCCTTAGTGATTATAATAAATTCAATGGGTTTACCATTTTCATTTTTTATTAGTGATGCACTTAATTCACCATTAAACTGTGACTTATCATTTCTGACAAACCTAAATTCCATATCTCTAATCATATTTTTTTTTAGTACATCTGCCATAGCATTCCTTGCAATATCTTGTTGTTCCGGCACAATGGCATTAATTGCATTTCCACCAATCATTTCGTTATAATTATTATACCCAAAAATTTCAACCGTTCTTGGCGACACATAAGTAATTTCTCCATTTAAATTTATCGTTGTTACTGCGTCTGGTAATGTTTCAGTCATTATTCGATATTTTTCAACTTCTTTTTTTAAGTTATCCTCAGCTTGCTTTATTCGCAACATTACTTTCACTTGTGTGGATAACTCGTCTGCATTGATTGGGTTAGCAATAAATGCATCTGCTCCAATATTCAAACCTTTAATAATGCTTTCAGAATTGTTAACATGAGCTGAATTAAATATTATTGGAATATGCTTTGTCAATTTATCGGCTTTTAGTAGTCTACAAACTTCAAAACCATCCATATTAGGCATTTTTATATCAAGAAGTATGGTGTCTGGTTGCTCTTCCTTTGCGATTTTTATACCTTTTTTTCCCGAATCAGTTGTTAAAACTATGCAGTCATTGATATGTTTTTTCAAAAAGGTTTTAATCAAAAACAGATTACTTTCATTATCGTCAATAACTAAGACTTTTTTCATAATTCCCTATTATTTTACTTAAGTTTATACATGCAAAATTAATAATATTAAGTTAAGGGGACTTCTATTAATTCCTTTCTTTCAAGAAACAAATATAATGAATAAGATGTTAGGCACAAATAATAAAAAAAATCAATTTTAAAAAAAAAGTATATTTGTGGCTTTAAGAATGATGAGGAGTATACAGGTCTTTCAGAAAATAGTATAGTTCCAAAAATGGCTAAAGTTTTCGGATTAAATTATAAAGAGCTTATCACATTATTAATTGAAGATGCGTTAGAGAATCAAAAAAAGTAATGTAAATCAAATCCTAAACAGTCAAATAAAGTTCTAAAATTAATTGAAATTTTTTTTATGAAAATATTAACATCATTGTTTTTTACTTTTATTTGCTTTGTAGCATTTAGCCAAAAAGCAACTATTTCAGGATATGTTGAAGATGCTTCAACAGGCGAGAAATTAATAGGAGCATCTGTTTACGACAGCAAATTATTAAAAGGAACAATTACTAATGTTTATGGTTTTTTCAGCTTAACTCTTGATACAGGGGAAATTGAATTTACGGTATCTTACGTTGGTTATAATCCCCATAAACAAAATATAAAGCTCAACTCAGATATATTTCTGAATGTTTCGTTAATTTCTAATAATGAACTCGAAGGTGTTGTAATTTCAGCATCAAAATCTGAAAAGATTCATGAAAAGACCCAAATGAGTACAATACAGGTACCCATGAAGCAAATTGAAAATCTTCCTGCATTTATGGGAGAAAGAGATGTTCTTAAAACAATCCAGCTATTACCGGGAATACAGTCAGGGAGCGAAGGCACAAGCGGATTATATGTAAGAGGCGGTGGTCCTGATCAAAATTTAATATTGCTTGATGGAGTTCCTGTTTATAATGCTTCGCATTTATTTGGATTTTTCTCTGTTTTTAATTCCAGTGCAATAAATAATGTAGAAATTATTAAAGGTGGATTTCCTGCCCGTTATGGTGGAAGAGCTTCTTCAGTTTTGGATATTAGGATGAAAGAAGGAAATACAAAAAAACTTGCCGGGGAAGCTTCATTTGGACTTATTTCTTCAAAACTAACATTGGAAGGTCCCATCATTAAAGATAAAACTTCTTTTATTATTTCAGGAAGAAGAACCTATGTTGATTTACTAATGAAACCTTTCATGGGAAATTCGAGTGTAAAAAGCGATGGAGAAGATGGAGAAGGAGTTTGGGATGCAGGTTATTATTTCTATGATATAAATGCAAAAATAAATCATAAATTTTCAAATAATAGCCGATTGTTTTTTAGTACATATATTGGCAAGGATAAAGCATATACAAGTATTGAAGACACTTACGTTGAAAATAATCGTAACTACAAAAACCTTTGGGATAATAATTTAGAATGGGGAAACATTACTACTGCATTAAGATATAACCAAATAATTACAAAAAAGCTTTTTGCAAATATTACGGCTACTTATAGCAAATATAAATTTACAGTTGAATACGATTTAGATAATAATATGACATCACCCGATTCATCGTTTAATTCACAAATTGGCTTTGATTACCTTTCAGGAATTTACGACTGGGGAGGAAAAATAGATTTTGATTATTTACCGAGACCAAACCATTATATCCGATTTGGTTTTGGAGACACATATCATACATTTACACCGGGAGTAAATGCTTTTGTTGTTGAAGAAGGAACTACAAATATTGATACAACTTTTGGAGCAAATAATATTTATGCTCACGAATTATCAGCTTACATTGAGGATGATATTAAAATTGGAAGACGATTAAAAATCAATCCCGGCATACATTATTCCATGTTTATGGTTAGTGATACTTACTACAGTAGTTTTCAGCCTCGTTTTTCGCTAAATTTTTTAATAAGAGAAAATTTTTCTTTTAAAGCATCCTATGCAAGAATGACCCAAAATCTTCACCTTCTTACAAATGGAACAATTGGATTACCAACAGATTTATGGGTTCCTGTTACCGATACTGTTCCTCCTATTGAAGCTGACCAGTTTGCAATTGGTTTTGCTTACACATTTAAAAACAAATTTGAAATAAGCATAGAAGGTTATTATAAGGATATCAATAATCTTATTGAATATAAAGATGGTGCATCTTTTTTAAGCGGGTCGGAGAATTGGGACAATAAAATTGAGATAGGAACCGGAAAGTCTTATGGTGGAGAATTGTTTTTGCAAAAGAAAGCAGGAAACACAAGTGGATGGATTGGCTACACATTATCATGGTCGAACAGGCAGTTTGATAATTTGAATTTTGGAAAGACTTTTCCTTATAAATATGACAGACGACATGATATTAGTGTTGCTATAGTTCATGAATTAAAGAAAAAATTAGGAAAAAAAGAATGGCAATTAGACCTTGGTCTTACTTGGGTATATGGAACAGGAAATGCGATTTCATTACCTATTTCAACCTATAGAGCATATAATGCAACTTCTTATAATAATGGCGATAAAGGAGTAACTAATGTTATTGATAATTATGTTGACAGGAATAATTTCCGTGAACCAGCTTATCATAGAATGGATATTTCTGCGACTTTCACAAGAAGTTCAGGAAGATTTGACAGGTCGTGGAACATAAGCATTTACAATGTTTACAATAGGATGAATCCTTACTATTTATATTTTGATTACAATGAAGACAACCAAAGAGTTTTAAAACAACTGAGTTTATTTACAATTATACCTTCAATATCGTATATTTTAAAATTTTAAAAAAATGAAACGAATTTTATATTTAATATTTTTGCTTTCAATATTGATTTCTTGCGAAAAAGAAGTTCATATTCCTATTGAATTTACTAAATCGAAATTGGTTGTGAATGCTTTGTTCAATACAGATAGTTTATGGAATATTGAGATAAGTGCAAGTAAATATATTTATGATACGACTGAAATTCCATTGATTAACAATGCACAAGTTACTGTTACAAACTCAAAAAACAATAATATCGTACTTACAAATCAAGGAAATGGCATTTATACTTCTTTAACTGAAAAACCCGAAATTGGTGAACTTTATACACTTGAAGTCTCTCATAATGATTATGAAAATGTATCAGCGTCAAATCAATTACCCGGTGGAATAGCAATTCAAAACATTGGTTGGGGTCAGCAGGAATTCTTAAATGGAGAGTTATATCGAAAAATTAATTTAACTTTTCAGGATAATCCTGAAAAAGAATATTATTTAATTCGTGTAAGCGGAACTTTCTGGGAAAAGAAAAAAGATTCAATAACAGGAAAAATTGATTCTATCTTAGTAAGACATCCAATGGATTTTGTCTCTCAAAATGCTTCGGTTACAGATCTTAATTCAAAAATGGATTATAATTCCATCAGTTTTACCGATGATTTATTTAATGGAAATAATTACACTTTCGATATATTATTAAGCGATTACTATTTTACGGGTGTTTATGGAAAAGAAGATATTGTGCAAACTATTTACATTTCATTAAGTAGAATTTCTAAGGAATATTATTGGTATGAAACTTCATATCAAGCATATCTTAATTCCAACGAAGGTAAATTCTTTTCACAACCTGTACAAGTTTATACAAATATCGAAAATGGCTTGGGAATTTTTGCAGGATTTAGCACTACAATTGATACTATTAATATTAAATAAAATATCAATTTACAGAATTTTTTAAACCAAATATTTTATAATTCCCATAAATATTGTATTAATTTTTGAACTGCTCTAAATCTATGACTGATTTTATTTTTTTCATCTGCAGGCATTTCACCAAAAGAAATATTATAATTATCGGGTTGAAAAATTGGGTCATAGCCAAAACCAGAATTGCCATGTTTTTCATTTAAAATCTTTCCGTTGACAATACCTTCAAAAAGTGTTTCTTTTCCATCAATAATAAGCGAAATGACCGTCCTGAACCTTGCTTTTCTGTTTTTAGAATTTTTTATTTCATCCAACACTTTATTCATTATGTCATTATAAGTTCCATTTTCTCCTGCATATCTGGCAGATAAAACTCCCGGTCTGCCATTTAATGCTTTGACCTCAAGACCTGTGTCATCAGCAAAACAATTTTTACCAAATTTGTCAAAAACATAGTGTGCTTTCATTGACGCATTGCCTTCCAAAGTAGAACTTTTTTCAGGAATATCTTCATTGCAATTTATATCTTTCAAACTTAAAATCTTTATTTTCTCTTTTAAGTTTGGATAATTTTTTTCAATAATATTGTTGATTTCAGATAATTTGTGTTCATTATTCGTAGCAAAAACAATAGTTCTCATCATATCTTTAAAATTTAAAAAACAAAAATAACATTATAATATTTAGACAAAAATAAGGTTTAAAAAAATCTTAAAAAAACATTGATTTCTAAATAAATAAAAACTTAACTTTATAAAATTGAAACAGAAAAAACTAATTGTTAAAAACAAATAAAATTTATTGAAAATTCTATGCAACCCTTTGCATTTTATTTTTGTCTGAGAAAGCAAGAAGATTTAACAATTGGTCTAATATTTGACAATTGATTTTTTAAGAATTCTAAATTGAAAACTCATTTAGAAATAACAAATAAATAATGGATTATATATTTTTAGAAGCAGGAAATTTATTAAAACTTATAGAAGTTTTAATAGTCAGTGGGATAAAATTTATTTTTGCTTCGCCATTAGCATATATTCACGGATTTTCCTTTTTCCAAGGTAGTGTCCACATTAGTGTGTCTATTGCATGTAAAAAGTTTTCAATAAATTAACAAGTATTTTTCATTTTCATTACTGATTATTTAGCAATCTGGGTTCAAATTTAAAATT
>Ga0307990_1001289_pt1 | contig 21294 bp, 13 predicted proteins | sample EllFjometagen129_FD_203168 | JGI IMG/M metagenome (GOLD analysis project Ga0307990, IMG submission 203168) | Marine microbial communities from Ellis Fjord, Antarctic Ocean - #129 | ecosystem: Environmental > Aquatic > Marine > Unclassified | place: Southern Ocean | collected 2014-10-08
TGTTGCCACGGATTGGTCCCGTTGCAGCAAGAAATTTACTTGCATATTTTGGGTCAGCTGAAAAAGTGTTTACTGTTAAAGCAACCCATTTACGAGAGGTGCCCGGAATTGGAAAGCTTTTCGCTGATAATATTCTGAATTATCGCCAAATTGCACTTGAACTTGCACAGGAAGAGTTGAAATATATTGAAGCCAATGATGTGGGGACAATGTCTTTTTTTGAAAAAGATTTCCCCAAAAAACTTAAAAATTGTCAGGATGCCCCTTTAATGGTATATTATTTGGGCAAGCGACCCGTTTGGACGGATATTAGTCTTGGAATTGTTGGGACACGAATGGCAACACGGAAAGGCAAAGAATTAACACGAACACTGGTTGCTGATCTTAAAACCAAAGGCTTAAATCCATTAATTGTCAGTGGACTCGCCTATGGAATTGATATCAACTCACACTTAGCTGCAATCGAAAATGAACTGACAACCTGGGCTGTTTTAGGACATGGCTTTGATATCATATATCCAGCATCACATCGTGAACATGCTGAAAAAATTAAAGCAACCGGTGGAACCCTGATTTCAGAATATCCCACTGTCGCTAAACGGGATAAAAAGAACTTTGTAAAAAGGAATCGCATTATTGCCGGTTTGTGCGATGCAATTGTCGTAGTGGAATCAGCAAAAAAAGGCGGTGCAATGGTGACTGCCGATGTTGCAAATTCATATAATCGGGATGTGTTTGCTTTTCCCGGAAAACCTGGAGATAAGGTGTCCGAAGGCTGTAATCATCTCATTAAAACCAATCGTGCAGCACTCATCGAAAGTGCGGATGATATCCTCTATCATATGGGATGGACAACAAAAAAAGATGCGGATAATAAACAAAAAGACATTGCTTTTGATGTTTCTCTCGATCAAAATGAGAAAATTCTCTTTGATATTATTCGTGAAAAGGAATATTGTGACCTTGATCAACTTAAAAATATCAGTCGCTTAAATATCGCAGATCTGTCGCTTAGTTTGCTTTCCCTGGAAATGAAATCTGTTATTGATGCGCTTCCGGGAAAAATTTATACCGCCCGCACAGCGAGATAATTGACTTTTGTCATAAAATGTTGTTAAACACAATTGAAATTCAATGAAAAGTGTTGAAAGTCAGATTGAAAGACAATTGTTTTCGACAATAAAAAAACACGAAATTTTGAATGGATTAGAAAAATAAACATAACTTTGTAATAAATAATAAATCTTTAATCGCTATTATTAAATAATTAATCAGTATGGAAACAAAAATCAAAGCTTTTATGGACACAGTGGCTGCAGTAAATCCTGCACAGCCTGAATTTATCCAAGCAGTTCACGAAGTGGCTGAAACCCTTATTCCTTTTATCGAAGAAAACCCCAAATACAAAGACGCTAAAATTCTTGAGCGTATGGTTGAGCCGGAACGTACAATGATGTTCCGTATTCCTTGGGTTGATGATAAAGGTGAAATCCAGGTTAACCGTGGATACCGTATTGAGTTTAACTCAGCAATTGGGCCTTACAAAGGTGGTATGCGCTTTCACCCAAGTGTTACCCTCTCAATCCTGAAATTTTTGGGCTTTGAGCAAATTTTCAAAAATTCATTAACTACACTCCCAATGGGTGGTGGTAAAGGTGGTTCTGATTTCAACCCAAAAGGAAAATCAGACGGTGAAATTATGCGTTTCTGCCAAAGCTTGATGAGTGAGCTTTTCCGTCATATTGGTCCAAATACTGACGTTCCTGCTGGTGACATTGGTGTTGGCGGACGTGAAATTGGTTTCATGTTTGGTCAGTACAAACGCCTAAGAAATGAATTTACTGGTGTATTTACTGGTAAAGGCAGAGAATGGGGTGGATCATTAGCTCGTCCTGAAGCTACTGGTTTCGGTGCTGTTTATTTTGCAAAGAATATGCTTAAAGTTAAAGATAAAGACTTTAATGATAAAATTGTTGCTATCTCAGGTTTTGGTAATGTTTCTTGGGGTGCTGCTCAAAAAGTGACTGAACTAGGTGGTAAAGTGGTTACGCTTTCAGGTCCTGATGGATACATTTACGATCCCGAAGGAATCAACACTCAGGATAAATTCGATTATATGCTCGAACTCCGTGCATCAAATCAAGATATCATAGCTCCTTATGCTGATCGCTTTGCTTCTGCTACTTTCTTCCCAGGCAAGCGTCCATGGGAACAAAAAGCAGATATTGCGTTACCTTGTGCAACACAAAATGAATTGAATGAAGACGATGCAAAAGCACTTGTAGCTAATGGGCTTATCGTGCTTGCTGAAGGTGCTAACATGCCTTGTACGCCTGAAGCGGTTGCCGTTATTCAGGAAGCTAAAGTGTTGTTTGCTCCCGGTAAAGCCGCTAATGCAGGTGGTGTTGCTGTGTCTGGTCTGGAAATGTCTCAGAACTCTATGCGTTATAACTGGACTTTCGAAGAAGTTGATGCAAAACTGCAAAAAATCATGGGTGATATCCACGATACTTGTGTAAAATTCGGTGCAGAAGCTGATGGACATGTTGATTATGTCAAAGGTGCAAACATCGGTGGATTTGTAAAAGTTGCTGATGCAATGCTCGCGCAAGGAGTTGTTTAATAAACACTATCTTATTATACAAAAGGCTGTCTGGATTGGGCAGCCTTTTTTGGTGTGCCTGATTTTGCTGTTAACTAGTTTATGTCCGGTAAAATTATTATTGAGTTTTACATGTAATGCCAATCGTTTTTCAGAATTGATAAAGAAATTCTAAAATTACCAATTCCTGTCCCGAATTCATTTCAGAAGCTTATGCCGATATTATACCACTTTAAAATCTCAAAAGTTTTAATGGACAACAATGTTATGAAATGATAATTTTGCACAATAATTTATATTTAAATTTAGTTATTACATGATATTGTTATGATTGATACCCATACACATATCTATTTGTCGGAGTTTGATGACGACAGACACGAAGCGGTGCAGCGTGCTAAGACAGAAAATATTAGTGCAATGCTATTGCCCAATATTGATAAGGATTCAATTGCAGCCATGAATGAAACTGCAAATCAGTTTCCCGAGATGATGCACATGATGATGGGCTTGCATCCAACCTCTGTTGGTGCAGATTTTGAATCTCAGCTGGAAATCATTAAAAAGGAACTTGATTCCGGAAAATACATTGCCATTGGTGAAATTGGAATGGATTTATATTGGGATAAAGCGTTTGCCGAGCAGCAAAAAGTTGCGTTTATCGAACAATGTTCTTGGGCAGTTGAAAAAAAACTTCCCGTTTCTGTTCACTTAAGAAGTGCTCATAATGAGGTGGTTAGTGCATTGAAAAGCATGCAGAAAATGCCAAAAGGCGTTTTTCATTGTTTCGGAGGCAGCGTTCAGGAGGCTTTAGAAGTTATTAATATGGGGTTTTACCTCGGAATCGGCGGAGTCGTCACATTTAAAAATACAAATTTACGAAACGTTCTTAAACATGTTGATCCTAAGTATATTGTGTTAGAAACAGATGCCCCTTATTTGGCACCTCACCCGTTTCGTGGCAAGCGAAATGAACCAGCTTATCTCAAACTCGTTTTGGACACATTGGCTGGTGTTTACCAAATGCCGCAAGACAGGTTGAATGAAGTGATTAGAGAAAATGCCCGGAAATTGTTCAATATTTAAAGACAGTTTTTCATAAGGCAGATAATCCTTTATAACTATGGAGTATTGTATAAATATTTATAATGATTGATAATTTCGCTTAAGATATTTTTTAAGCTGAAAATATTTTTATAATTTGCAGCCTCAAAATATTATGACAAAACGTTCATTGAATTTGATTGATTTTGGAGAATGGGAGAGGTGCAAGAGTGGTTTAATTGGCACGCCTGGAAAGCGTGTGTACCTCACAAGGGTACCGAGGGTTCGAATCCCTCCCTCTCCGCAATTTTATTTTAGGATTTATTAATTTTTGAAAATAATTAACATTAAATGTTGTTTTAACCATGAAAAAGTTATTAGCATTACTTACAGTAGCAGCAATGCTCACATTTGGAGTTGCAAACTCAGTTTACGCGCAGAATGATGCCGTAGATAATGAAGGAAACGCAACTGAATTAGTTGAAGATTCAGTAGCAGATAATCAAAACGCAGTACCTGCAGATGCACCTGCTGCCGATGATGATGCTGTAGAGCAAGAAGAAGAAAAAGTACCAATGCACCAGAAATTGAAAATTAAATTCATTGAAGGTGGACCGGCTTTTATGGGATTCGTCCTTCTCGCCTTGATTTTGGGTCTTGCAATTGCTTTCGAGCGTATTATTTATTTGAATCTTGCAGGAACAAATGCCGAAAAACTGCTGAGAAACGTTGAAGACGCACTCGCAGAAGGTGGTGTCGAAGCTGCAAAAGATGTCTGTCGTAACACCAGAGGTCCTGTAGCAAGTATTTTTTACCAAGGTCTGGATCGTTACGAAGGAGGTATTGATGTGGTTGAAAAATCCGTCGTATCCTATGGCTCTGTTCAAATGAGCTTGCTCGAACGTAACCTGACTTGGATAGCTCTCTTTATCGCTATCGCACCGATGCTTGGATTTATGGGGACAGTTATCGGTATGATTGGCGCCTTTGACGCAATTGAAGCAGCCGGTGATATTAACCCGTCTCTCGTAGCAGGTGGTATTAAAGTAGCATTGATTACAACCGTTTCCGGTTTAATCGTTGCCGTAATCCTGCAGGTATTTTATAATTATATTGTATCAAAAATTGATAGCATCGTTACCCAAATGGAAGATTCATCTATCTCTTTGATTGATATTTTAACTGAATACAAGAATAAAAACGCATAAGAATTATGTTAAATAAAATTGTCAAATACGTATATTGGGCTTTGATATTAGCCTCAGTTGTACTGGCAGGAATTTTCTTCCTGAAACAGGCACCTGAGCTGCAAGTCCAATTGGATGCCGCCTCAAAACTTTCATCTGAATTGAAAGTTGCTGAGGTCGAAAGCATCGCAAACAACTGGAGCGGCACCGTCCTTGATTGGGGTGTAATACTCTTCATCGTTGTGGGAGCAATCACTGTGCTTTATGGACTGTTTCGGTTTGTCATGACTATGATTGAATCAAAACAGGGAATGATTCGAAATTTGGTTTCTATTGGCGTTGTGGCTGTAGTTATCATTGGTGGTTTTGTTTTGGCTAGTGATGTCATACCGGCAATGAATGTCGATAAACTCGATTTTGAAGTGACAACCAAAATGTCTAAAAATATTGGGTCTGTACTCTATATGACATATTTATTCCTCGGTCTCGGTATCGTAGGAGTAGTATATTTGGAAGTGTCAAAACTTTGGAAATAATAAATATTCAGGTGAATCCGGAGAAACCCGGGTTCCCTGACTTATTAAAACCTTGAATTATGCCAAGACGCGAAACACCTGAAATAAATGGAGGTTCCATGGCGGATATTGCCTTCCTGCTGCTTATCTTCTTCCTGGTAACTACAACCATGGATGTGGACACAGGAATATCCAGAAAACTCCCGGCTATGCCAGATGAAAATATCGAAAAACCTGAAGATGTCGATATCAAAAAACGAAATCTATTTATTGTGTTAATTAATAGAGATGACCAGTTACTTGTACAGGGAGAGCTCATGAATATTCGTGAACTTAAAAATAAAGCGAAAGAGTTTATTTTGAATGAAAACAATTCAGAAGACCTCCCGGTTAAAGAACCAACTTATATTCCGGAATTAGGTCGAACCTATCCGGTGTCAAAAGGAGTGATTTCTTTGCAAAATGACAATGGAACATCCTATGGTAAGTATATTCAAGTACAAAATGAATTGGTTGCTGCTTATAACGAAATCCGCGAAGATGCTGCCTTTGATGAGTATGTAAAATCCTTTGACGATTTGTCCGAAAAGGAAGAAGACGCTATCAAAAAAATGCATCCGCTACGATTGTCTGAAGCAGAACCCAAAAATATAGGAGATTAAGTTATGGCTTTCGAACGTAAACGAAAAAAAGGCTCACCAGGTATTAATACCGCATCATTACCGGACATTGTATTTATGTTGCTTTTCTTTTTCATGGTAGCTACGGTAATGAGAGAGGTCGAACTCAAAGTTGAGGTGAATGTCGGTGATTTGCCTGAGGCAACCGAGATTAAAAAACTTGAGAAAAAATCCCTCGTTAGTTATATCTACGTTGGAAAACCAAAACCTGCATTTAGAACAATGTATGGTTCTGAACCGCGTATTCAGTTGAATTCTGCTTTCGCTGACGTCAATGATATCAGAGAATATATTATCGCAGAACGCGAATTGCGTGATGAAGCGGAAATCCCCTTTATGACAACTTCACTGAAAGTACATGTAGATACCAAAATGGGAATTGTAACTGATATTAAGCAGGAACTTAGAAAAGCCTCTGCATTGAAAATTAATTATTCAGCTCAGGAGCGAACTTCTGAATTGTAAATAATTTATTACCAAAATATTGAGGGGGCATTGCCCCCTTTTTTTGTTTGACATCCCACAAGGCCTTTTATTCTTAATTAATTGCGTATTTTTTATTAAATTTACGGAAAATTAAGACAACCATTTTGGCGAATTACCGTCACCTAAGTGAAATATGATAGAAACTATTATGAAAAAATTATTTTTTAGTTTAGCTTTTTTAATTGTAGCGAGCTCAGGCTTCGCTCAAAACACTGTGATTCCGGATGAAAGGCTTTCTGTGCGTTTTTCAAGCGAACAAATTCAGGAATGGGTGGACAATTACCCTCCAAAAATTGAATTGCTGAATTTTGAATTGCAAAACGGGTTTGAAATTGTCGAGCTTTCTGATGGAAAAATTCAGAACTTACCGGCACTACATTTTATTAATTATCAAACAAAGTCTCAGGGAGAACTTGTTGAAGCAATTGATTATGTAAATTTCAATTTGTTTCTGTATCAATATGAAAGGAAACAGAAAGCTGATACCTATTATCGCATTGGAAATACAAACCAGATTTTAAAAATTATTTCCAGTCAAAAGCTTGTTAAACGTTTTAATGAAAGTCAAAATTATGAAAACTAAAAGCCTAATATTATCTGTCGTATTACTGCTCTCAATATGGTTTAGTGCAGGGGCACAAACCTATTTAATTAGCGATGGAGGGACAGTTAACACCTGTTCAGGAACCCTTTATGATTCCGGTGGTGCCTCTGGTAGTTACGCAAATAATGAAGATTACACAATTACAATATGTTCTGATTCCGGAAGCCCGATTGAACTCGAATTTACAACATTCAACACAGAATCCAATTACGATGAATTAACGATACATGATGGGCCGATTACAGCAAACCCTGTACTTATTGTAGCGGATGGTTCTGATTTACTTGGCCAAACAATTGTTTCTTCAAGTAATTGTTTAACCTTAGTTTTTAGTTCAGATTTGTCTGGTGCTTATTCCGGTTTTGCTGCACAAATTTCTTGCGCCATGGCATGTCAAAATTATGATGTTGATATTATTGATACTGACCCTGCAATTACAAATCCCGATTCTGTTTGGATTGATCTGTGTCAAGGCAGCGAAGTAACTTTTACTGCTGAAGGAAATTATCCCAATAGTGGAGCAGACTATCTTCAGAATGATGGAAATGTTGAGTTTTCATGGAATATTACTAACGGAGATATCAATGAAACCTTTACCGGGGTGGGAATGACAGAATTGACCTACGATTTTGTTGATGGCGGTGGTTATTTTATTACCCTTACGGCGGAAGATCTTAATGGCTGCGATAATCAAAACTTTGAACAAATGCGAGTCAGGGTTTCTATGACTCCTAGCTTTGATGGAACCAATCTTAACCCATTGGTGGTTTGTCCCGGTGATGAAGTAAACCTTAACGGACAGGGATTTGTAACACCAATTACATGGCATATCCCAATTCCTACTGAAGTTGCTGGTACTATTTATTTACCGGATGGTGACGGTGCGGAATATACAACAAGCATTAATCATGGCGTATTTAATCCCGGACAAACCCTTGACGATGCAGATGATCTGCTGGCAATATGTATGAATCTTGAACACTCTTATATGGGTGACCTTGATATTTGGATTGAATGCCCAAGTGGAGAAATTGTTTATTTATTTGAACAAGCTTGTGGTAGTGGTTGGTTTGGTGAAGCTACTGATGGTGACACTGGTCCCAATCCTGGTGTCGGTTATGATTACTGTTGGACAATGGGAGGAACAGATGAGATGGAGGATGATTGTCCGAGTGGTGGTGATCCATTACCTTCTGGTGATTATCTCCCTTTGGAAGATTTTTCCGGACTTGAAGGCTGTGACCTTAACGGAGATTGGACAATTCATGTACTTGATAATATGAGTATTGACAATGGCTATATTTTCTCATGGCAGTTGATTTTTGATCCAAGTATTATTCCTGATGACCTTTGGACATTTACGAATTCATATGATGATTCAAATAATTACTGGACAGGTGAAAATATTGATACCGATGTGAATGGAAATGCAATAGCAACTCCAACTACAGAAGGTAGTGTAGATTATGTTTTTACAGCAGTTGATGATTTTGGGTGCACTTATGATACAACACTGACAATAACTGTATTGCCGGATGATGACCCATCCTGTTGTAGCCAACCAACTGCTAACGTTGATTCAGATGATGCGGTTTGTTCAGATACTTATCAGTTATCAACCGACTTAACATTACCGGTGAATACTGTAGAATGGACACAGATAAGCGGTTCCGGGACTGCAGATTTCGGTGGGCAAGAAAATTCCACAAACCCAACAGTCACTGTGGATACATATGGGGTGTATGAATTTCAGGTTAGTGAGCAAAATGTTTCCCCTGCTTGTTCTGATTCTGCGGTAATTGAAATTGCATTTTACGAAACCCCAACCCCAACCTTCTCTACCACATTCATTGCTTGTTACATCGATTCAACAACAGTAACATACGAAGGAAATGCAAGCCCAACAGCAAGTTATAACTGGGATTTTGATGGTGGAACACCGGTTGGAACAGGACAAGGTCCAATTGATGTAACTTGGTCAGATGCCGGATTATATACAATATCTTTAACTGTTGACCAAAATGGCTGTGTCTCTGATGATACAACGGTAAATGTCTTAACTCCCGAAGCGCTGACACATGTGCTTACCTATGAGCATGATCTGTGTTTTAACTCTTGCGGTGGTTCTGCTGAAGTTAATGTGCAGGGCGGAACACTGCCTTACACTTATTCGTGGGGCCCTAATAGTATAAATGAAGATCTTTGCGCAGGAGATTACGGCATTACAGTGACTGATAATAATGGATGCGAAGTGTTTGAAAACTTTACCATTACAGAACCACCTGAATTAGTGATTAATTCAACTTCCACTCAAGATTTAACTTGTTTTAATTCTGATGATGGTGAAATCATTGTAAATGCCAGTGGTGGAACAGGTACATTAGTTTATGCATGGTCTGATGGCGGTAGCGGCACAACGCGTTTAAATATGCCTGCTGGAAATTTTGGACTGACAATTACTGATCAAAATGATTGTTCTATTCAGGAATATTTTACTCTGACTCAACCGAATGAATTACTTGCTACCATTTCACCGGATCAGGCACATTGTGAAGGTCAGGTGACAACAATCAATAGCACTGCAATTGGTGGAACTGAGCCTTATACTTATTACTGGGATAGAGGAAACGGATTTATGCCGGATGCAAATATCCTCTCCGTTTCTCCGGATACCACAACAACTTATGTATTGTATGTTGAAGATGATAATGGCTGTGAATCGCCTCCGGTGAGTATGACATTGACAATCAGTCCGCAAATGTACATGATACTTACAACTCAGGATAACCGTTGTTTTGAATCTTGCGATGGAGAAGCACAATTGCATATTGATGGTGGAATTCCTCCTTTCAATTACTCTTGGGCATCAGATGGTTCTGTTAACCAAAACCTTTGTTCAGGAATATATACTGTCACGGTATCCGATATTCTAGGTTGTAATGTAGATACGGTTTTTTATATTGATCAACCAACACAAATGTTTGGAAATATTTATACTCGTGATGCTTCTTGTTACGGATATGATGACGGACGCGCTATTATTGAAGTTGTTGGCGGTGTCCCTGGATATACTTACTTGTGGCCGAATGGCTCACAAAATGATACAATAAACTTAAATGCAGGAACTCATGAAGTAACTGTAACGGATGCACATAATTGCCGACTTAATGTTGATGCAATGATTAATGAACCGGATCAATTGAGAGCACAGCTTGTTGGTGGAAGCCGTTGGATCTGTAAAACGAATACCACACAACTCAATGCTCAGACAATTGGAGGTACGCCTTATTATGACTTCTATTGGTCAGGTACCGACGGTACGGATTATGTGGTGAGAAATCCTGAGGTTTCTCCTGATACGACCACTACATATACGGTCACTGTTGTTGATTCTCATGCTTGTTCCAGTAATTCTCCGACCATCAAAGTTAATGTGTATCCTGATTTGGAAATTGAACATGTAAGTACAAGTTATGATTCTATTTGTCCGAACAATCCAGCAATTGTTGAAGTTGACGTCAGTGGTGGAAATGGAGGGCCATACAGCTTAACACTACAGGATGGACAGATAGTACCAGCTCCTTTCACAGTCTATCCATCAGAGACCACGAATTATATCATAACATTAAATGACGCTTGTGGTAGTCCTTCTGTACAGGATTCAATTGAAATTATCGTGATGCCAAAACCAGGAAACTCTTTTACTTCTGATAAGGTTGAAGGATGTCCGCCGCTGAATGTGAAATTCAATGAAGTTTCTGAAGATGAAGGACAGACTTACTTATGGAGTTTCGGAGACAATGGATTCGCATATGTAAAAAATCCTAGACATATTTATCAGTATGGAGGACAATATCCTGTGACACTGACAGTAACCTCTGAGTTTGGTTGTAAAAATACACGAACCATAGAGCATATGATTCAGATATTCCCCAAACCTATAGCCGATTTCTATACGGATAATAATTACGTGAGTGTTCTCGATCCTGAAGTGCAATTCTTTAATCTGTCTGAAGGCGCTGATAGTACTTATTGGTTCTTTGGAGATGGGGATTCTTCTCATTTCGAAAATCCTAGCCACAACTTTACTGAGATTGGAGAATACGAAATTCATCTCGTTATTGAATCTGACAAAGGATGTTTTGACACAGTCCAAAAAGTGATTAATGTGCGCGATGAATTCACTTTCTATGCACCGACAGCTTTTAGTCCCAATGGAGATGGAGACAACGACTTCTTTATGGTTTATGGAAACGGAATTGATAAAAATGAATTCAGTTTAATCATTTACGATCGTTGGGGTGAATTGATCTTTGAAACCGACATTTACGATCTTGACAGACCTATGGAATCTGCATGGGATGGAACCTATAACGGAAATCGAGCAAAAGGAGACAAATTGCTGCACAACGGAATTTATTACTGGTATTGTAAGTTTAAAGATTATACCGGTGTATGGCATGAAAAAGAAGGTGCTGTTTCCTTATTACGATAACTAACCAGGCCGATATAAAAAAAGCTGACTCATTATTGAGACAGCTTTTTTTATACCACTTTAAAATCAAAAATTCCGGAATCCCCGATTTTCAGGAGTAAACGAGCTTCAAATGTTCAGGTTTGCTTTATAATAGCAACCTCTTCCTGAGATTTGACTTTGGAAGCGGTTGATTAATAGAAGGCCCCTTAACTAATTTTAATATTGTATTTTTTGGGGGAAATTTTGCTGCACTGCCTGCCAGCCGGATGGATGGCAAAGCAAAATATGTGACAAAAACTGAATGATAAAAGACAGTAGGTGTAAATCCCTACTGAAATAACTGAGCAACTTCCTTTTTCAGCGCCTCAATTGCTTCATGCGTTGGCGCTTTATCTTTTTCTATCAGCCTGTCAAAAATTTCACGAGAAAGTTCCATGGCATTAGCTTCTGGTTTTACTTTATCCGCAGCGTTATTGATAAGCTGAATTGTCAATTCTTTTGCAGTACGCACTTTTTCCCAAGACCCCGATGATAAATACAATTGTTGCGACAAATTATGCTCATATTCAGCCCGTATAAGTTCTAAAAGCTCCTTATGCAACTGCCCAGCAGTCATTTTTGGAGTTTGTAAACGCACAATAATACTGTTTGGTGTAATTCGTTCTAAAAAGATAATAACGCGTTCGTATGCCTGAAATCGAAGCGGTGTAACAATTTTACGGTTATTTACCGCTAGCTCCATACGTTTCAAATCATGCTCTTTCTTTGCATTGCGATTAATCATGTAAATTGCTGTGAACATGACAATTAATGATGGAATACTTGCTAATAAAACTTGTCCGGTCATAATTTTAAAATTAGGATGTTGTATAATATGCTTTAGTTTATTCTAAAACGTTAAATTTACATAAAAATTTAGACTCTGATATGATAGATTATAAAATTTCGAAACGATTAGAAGCATTATCTATTAGTGCTACTCTTGCGATGACCCAAAAGAGCCGTGATTTGAGCACTCAGGGATATGATGTGATTAATTTGAGTATTGGGGAACCCGACTTTGATACTCCTGATTTTATTAAAAAGGCTGCAATCAAAGCAATTCAGGAAAACTGGACACATTATCCTCCGGTTCCCGGATATCCCGAATTACGAAAAGCTATTTCCGATAAATTTTTGCGGGAAAATAAGCTTGATGTCGCTCCTGAACAAGTTGTGGTATCAACTGGTGCAAAACAATCCCTTATAAACGTATTGCTATGCGTGGTAAATCCTGATGATGAGGTCATTATTCCTGCACCGTATTGGGTGAGTTATATTGAAATGGTTAAAGTTGCTGAAGGAAAACCGGTTGTTTTACCATGTGGTATTGAATCTGATTTTAAACTTACCCCGCAACAGTTAGAGGATGCCATTACACCAAAAACACGGGCAATTATTTACTCTTCACCTTCAAATCCTACCGGAAGTTTATACACAAAAGACGAGTTGAAGGCATTAGCTGATGTGTTGGCAAATCATAAAGACATTATCATTCTTTCAGATGAAATTTATGAACACATCAACTTTCGTGGACAACATGAAAGTATTGCACAATTTCCACAGGTAAAAGATCAAACGGTGATTATTAATGGTGTCTCCAAAGGATATGCAATGACAGGATGGCGCATTGGATACATTGGCGCACCCTTATGGATAGCTAAAGCTTGCACGAAACTGCAGGGACAATTTACGTCTGGAGCTTGTTCAATTGCTCAGAAAGCTGCTGAAGCGGCATTGAATGGAGGTGTAGAAGCATCTCAAAAAATGACGAAAATCTTTAAAACCCGTCGTGATTTATTCCTTAACGGAATCCGCGAAATTCCGGGAATGAAAGTCAACGAGCCGGGTGGAGCATTTTATGTTTTCCCTGAAGTGACTGCATATTTAGGAAAATCTTATAAGGGAAAAGTCATTGAGACTTCCGGAGATTTGGCAATGTACTTACTTGAAAACACCCATGTCGCAACAGTTGGCGGAGATGCGTTCGGAGCCCCAGAATGCTTGAGATTTTCTTATGCAACATCTGAGGAAAACCTTGAAGAAGCATTAAAACGGGTAAAAAAATCATTAAGCTTATTGCAATAATTTAATACGCTAGCACAAAACGTTTCTGTGCAAAAAAAATAGCTCCTGTACAAAAAAATCGTGCGGGAGTATTGTTTAAAACTTATCCGTTTTTTTTGCATAAACATCGCAGAATTTTTTGTATATTTGGATAATCCAAAGAGACTAACATTATGAAGCGATTGGTTTATGCCTGTTTGATTACATTAATCAGTATTACTGCTTTTGCGCAGTCTGATATCACATTTAATTACACCGAAGCCTTACCAAATGATAACATTAAGGTAGTGCTGGAAGTGGAATCCCTGAATGAAGTTTGGGTCGGAACCTATCTTGGCATTGAACGCTACGATGGAAGTACCTGGACACAGGAAACAAGCCTTGGTGGTGCTGCTGATTTGAATGCTTACGACATGATTGAAGCCGCCGACGGAACTGTTTGGGTCGCACTTGGAGGTGGCGGTGTTTCAAAATATGAAACCGGGGTATGGACAAATTACACCACTGAAGACGGATTGAGCTCAAATTCTATCTGGGCAATTGCAGAAGATCTTGACGGAAATATTTGGGCAGGATCAACCGATGCAGGTGTTTCTGTTTTTGACGGCATTGCTTGGATTAGTTATACTGCTGCCGATGGATTGGTCGGAAGTTCGGTCGTTGAAATTCTGGTTACTAAACTTGGAAATGTTTGGCTCGGGACTGCTAACGGGGTAAGTGTCTGGGATGGTAGTTCATTTACAAATCTTACCATTAATGAAGGAATGCCTTCAAACCTAGTTCGCGATTTGTATCAGGATTTTAACGGAAATGTCTGTGTCGGAACAAGTAACGGAATAGGAATGTACAATGGTGCCGATTGGACATATTTAACAACTGATGATGGTTTACCAACCAATAATATCCTGCAAATTACGCAAATGCAAAATGGTGATTTTCTTTTTGCCACAGATATCGGGATGATTCATTATGATGGTACCATTTTTAATTTGTTGGATTACGATAACGGAATAGCGTCGGATATTGTTCGCGGAATTACAGTCGTTTCAAATGGTGATATATGGCTTAGTACTCCATTTCACGGGCTTTCCATTGTGGATACTGAAAATTCTTTCAATAATATTAGAACAAATCTGAATCTTGTCCACGATGAAATTAGTGTCCTGAATGCTGAGGGAAATACCTTGTGGGTGGGAACAAATGAAGGCGCTAATTCCTTTGACGGAGAAATCTGGAGAACTTTCAATACGCAGGATGGGCTGATAGGGGATACTGTCGTCGATATTGCAGTGAATTCAAATGTTGCATATTTTGCTTGCCGAGGTGGTTTGTCAATTTACAACGATCAAAATTATGACGAATATACCATGGCGGAAGGCTTGCTTTCAGATACAATTAATGCGGTGGAAGTTTTGGCTGACGGAACCATTTACCTTGGAACTTACTTCGGTCTCATGGAAATTCAAACCGATGCCAGTATGACAAATTATATTGTACTTGACGGATTGGCAAATGATACTGTCTATGATTTGATAAAAGACGCATCGGGGGATTTGTGGATAGGAACTAAAAACGGATTATCAAACTTTTCTGCCGGCGTTTTTACAAATTACGATGAAACGGATCTTGGGGGAAATGATATTCATGCGCTTTATCTTGATCAAAATGATGTTATATGGGCTGCTACTGAAAATTCACTCGCAAAATATGTTGCCGGGGCATGGGCTTTTTATAATTATCCGACAGGAAACCAACCGGTGATAAAACTGCAGGAATTTGAAAACAACATTTATTTTCTGACGGAAGACGCCGGAACCATTTGGATTTTCAATCCCACAACAAGCAGCTTCGTTGAAACGACAATAACTAACAAGCACGATTTTGCGATTTTGACAAAATCTTATTTGTATCATGGGGCAAATGCCGGTCTTGAGGGACAATTTCTCAGTGTAGAAGATCGAAATTCGATTAACACGACAAATACTTCTTGTCCTGAAATTGCAAATGGACAAATTGAAATAATTGAAAACATCGATAATCCACCGTATTTATATTCCATAGATAATGCGGAGAGTTTTAATCCGGGCAATACCTTTACAGGCTTACCGGCGGGACAATATCACATTAAAGTACTTAATGATTTTGGGCAATTTACTCAGGATACTACAATTTTTATTCGTTATGATGATCATGTGGATGCAGTCATTGATCTGGAACAAATTGGTTGTTATGGCGAAAATAACGGAGTGATTCAGGTGTTTTCCGGTCAATCCGGATATAGCATCGTATGGGCAGATAGTCCACTTACCGATGAATTACGCGAAAATCTGATGCCTAATACTTACACAGTAACTGTGTCAAATGCCTCATGTGCTGTTGAACGCCATAACCAAATTGTGGAGCCGGAACAAATTAGCTTAGCAGCAACCACTGTTGAAGTCAATTGTTTTGGAGATAACACCGGTAGTATTGATGTCACGGTTACGGGAGGAACACCACCATACGAGTTTTTGTGGGCTGATGCTGTGGAAACAGAGGATCGCATTGAATTGGCCGCAGGAGATTATACGGTGACATTAACCGATGCAAATGATTGTACCGCTGAAATTACCGAGACAATTTCTCAACCTGCAGCAGCACTTGCTGTTTCTGAAACTATCCAGCATGTACAGTGTGCCGGAGAATCAACCGGTGAAATTTTACTCGATATTTCTGGGGGTACGTCACCCTATAATGTAATTTGGAATGATGATGTGACCGATGAAGACAGATTAAATATCACCAATGGTAATTATGCGGTAACTATTAGCGATGATAACGGATGTTCTATTACCGATGCGTATGTTGTGGATGCTCCCAATGCATTGGCATTTACACTTTTAACTTATGAGGATGTTCTGTGTGCCGGAGAAGAAAATGGAAGCATTAATGTAACAACACAAGGAGGAACCGGAATCCTTAGCTTTGAGTGGACAATGGACGGTGAAATCGGAGTTTTTAGTACAGATCAAAATATTGAAAATCTGGCTGCCGGTGATTACACACTCTTTGTGTCCGATGGAAATAGCTGTGAAATTGATTCTACGGTAAGCATTAGCGAACCGACAGAATTAAGTATGAGTTTTGACCTGACTCCCATTACGTGTCAGGGTTATGATGATGCTGTAATTGAAGCAATCCCTGATGGAGGAACCCCGCCATACATATCACATTATTGGTCATATGGGGATAATCCGACCATCATTGGAGTGAATGCTCAAATAAGCGATTGTCAACCGGGATGGTATCACGTAACAGTTACAGATGCACATTATTGTGAAATTGTTGATTCCATTGAGGTCATTAATCCACCGGAGCATACGATTGAGCTTATTGTTACCGATATGCCCTGTCATGGAAGCGAAACCGGACAAATTGAGGTGATTGTTGATGAAGGTGCAACATCTGATTTAAGCTATACATGGTCTAACGCAGCCGGAAATGTGGACATTGCTACAGGACTTGCAGCCGATGAATATACCGTTACAATAACCGATATTACAAATTGTGAGTTGGTTGAAACGACTGAAGTTATTGAACCTCCACTTGGCGAGCTCGGTACTTTTGATGAGAGCGGAATTGCATGGCTTTGTGGTGGCTCAAATACCACACTCGATGCCGGCTCAGGATATGTGTCCTACCTTTGGTCAACCGGAAGTAATGGACAAAGCATTGAGGTTGATACGGAAGATACTTACACCGTTTTTGTCGTGGATACTGATGATTGTGAATATGGGGATACAGTCGAAGTCGAATTGTCATATCCACACAATAATGAAGAAATTTGTTTTGCTACGGTTGATGAAAATAATTATATCAATCTGTTATGGAATAAAACCCCCAATGTAGGGACAGCATATTATAATATTTATCGAAAAAATCCGGCAACTAGCGATTTTGATTTATTGGAAACGCAGGCATATAACCTGCCGGGGCTTTTTGTTGATGACCAGACAAATGCTGCGGAAATGGATCAGGATTATAAAATTTCCGTTGTGGATACATGTGGAAATGAATCTGCCATGAGTGAGATGCATTCAAATATCAGTTTGTATGTGAATTCAGATGTGAATGGTGGTTGTACATTGAATTGGGATTCCTATGAAGGATATTTTGTGGTATATTATTTTATCATGCGTGGTACCACTCAGGATAATATGCAAGTTGTTGATTCTATCCTTTATACGGATTTTGACTTTGCGCAAATGAATCCCGACCCTCAAGGAGTCTATTATCAAATTATGGTGAAACGACCCGATTTTTGTACGCCGGGCGATGGTGCCGAATACGGATTTGCTTACTCGAATATTGTGTATTGCGATAATTTAACAGGCATGGCACAAATGGCTTATGGTGGAATCGATGTGTATCCAAATCCTTTTGACAATGCAGTTTCTGTGGATTTAATGCTTAAAATTCAAAGTGATATTCATTTGAAACTATATAACAGCATGGGGCAGTTAATCGTTGATACGGCTTATAGCGACATGCCGGCAGGAAACCATCAGTTGAATTTGCAAAATCTTAATGTTGTGCCGGGCTTGTATAACTTGCAATTGCATTTCGGAGACCAAGTTTGGCAACAACAAATTGTGAAATATTAATTAACAAAAAACCGCTGTTCACCCCAGCGGTTTTTTTCGATTTCACCTCACTCCTCAGCGCAGAGATGACAAACTCTGTAACGACAAAGTTCGTCTCATTTCACACAAGTTACACGAAAACCCAACTAAATGCGTTTTCTTGCATTTTATATTGGCTGTAGCTATATTGGGTGGGGTGAGTCGTATGATTTGATGAGAATTTAGTGAGAAATAGTTGCAAATTGCTTGGTTTTGGTGTATATTTGAGGGAGATAGAAAAGCAGTAGGTGGGTAATTTTATTTGTAAACCTTTTTCTGTGCTGCATCAAGCGTGTTGTTTAACAAAGCAACAATAGTCATCGGGCCAACGCCTCCCGGAACCGGTGTAATGTAACTACATTTTGGAGCCACTTCGTCGTAAGCAACATCACCAAGTAATTTCCAACCGGATTTGGTTTTATCACTCTTAACGCGAGTAATTCCAACATCAATGACAACCGCACCTTCTTTAATCATATCAGCTTTCAAAAACTCAGCAATGCCCAGAGCTACAATGACAATATCTGCTTGGCGTGTAAATGCTTCTAAGTTTTCTGTTCGCGAATGACACATAGTTACCGTTGCATTACCGGGATTCGATTTCTGCCCTAGCAATAAACTTATCGGGCGACCCACAATATTTGATCTCCCGAGTACGACCACATGTTTTCCTGCGGTTTCAATTTCGTACCGTTTTAGCATTTCCATAATTCCAAATGGAGTTGCTGAAATATATGACGGCATTCCAAGCGACATGCGCCCAACATTGACAGGGTGAAATCCATCAACATCTTTTTCCGGAGCGATGGCTTCAATTATTTTTTGATCATCAATATGTTTGGGTAAAGGCAACTGCACAATAAACCCGTCAATGTCTGGATTGTCATTCAATGCATGAATTTCTTTAATCAAATCCGTTTCAGAAATAGTGTCTTCAAAACGTAGCAATGTAGATTTAAAACCAACCTGCGCGCAGGCTTTTTCCTTGTGTCCGACATAAGTTTCAGATGCGCCATCGTGCCCAACCAGAATGGCTGCGAGATGCGGTGTTTTTTCTCCGCGGGTTTTAATTTTATCAACTTTTACTTTTATCTCGGCTTTTATTTCCTGAGATAATTTTTTTCCGTCAATAATTTCCATTGGATTCTAATTTTGTGATGTCAAAATAACATCCTGTCATTGAAAATGTTTGTTTCTGTTTTAAAATTCTGTGATGCGCTTTATCCTTTAAACATATTTCCCATAGCCCGACGTTTATTTTTTCCACCGGTCATTTTACTCATCATTTTTCGGGTTTCACCGAATTGTTTCAGCAAGCGATTTACATCCTGAACTGTGCTGCCGCTTCCGGTGGCAATTCGGGAACGACGGCTACCGTTAATTAATTGCGGATTTGCACGTTCTTCCGGTGTCATGGAGCGAATAATGGCTTCTATTCCTTTAAAGGCATCGTCGTCAATATCAATGTTCCTTAAGGCTTTTCCCATCCCTGGAATCATGCCCATCAAGTCCTTGACATTTCCCATTTTTTTAATTTGCTGTATCTGACTGATGAAATCGTTAAAATCAAACTGATTGCTTGCAATTTTCTTTTGCAGGCGTTTCGATTCTTCTTCATCAAACTGTTCCTGAGCTTTTTCAACAAGTGAAACAATATCACCCATGCCAAGAATCCGGTCGGCCATACGTTTCGGATGGAAAACATCCAAAGCGTCTAGTTTTTCACCCTGACTCATGAATTTTATCGGCTTGTTGACAATTGAGCGAATGGTTAATGCTGCCCCACCTTTTGTGTCACCATCGAGTTTTGTTAAAACGACACCGTCAAAATTTAGGCGGTCATTAAATGCTTTGGCTGTATTAACTGCATCCTGACCGGTCATTGAATCCACAACAAAAAGCGTTTCCGAGGGATTGACAGCTGATTTTATCGCTGCAATTTCATTCATCATATCCTCATCAATCGCAAGACGTCCTGCAGTATCAATAATGACCACATTCAAGCCTTCTTCTTTCGCATGACGGATTGCGTGTTTTGCAATTTTTACGGGATCTTTATTGTCATCTTCAGTGTAAACTGGAACGTTAACCTGCTCTCCAAGCACTTTTAATTGCTCAATTGCAGCAGGACGATAAACGTCGCCGGCAACCAGCAAAGGTTGCATCCCGCGTTTGCTTTTTAACAATCGGGCAAGTTTCCCTGAGAACGTCGTTTTACCCGAACCTTGTAATCCGGCAATTAAAATAATAGCAGGTTTTCCGGTTAAAGTTATGTCAGAAGCATCGCTGCCCATAAGTGCGGTAAGCTCGTCATGAACAATTTTTGTCATCATTTGTCCCGGCTTAACACTTTTTAAAACATCCTGCCCAAGTGCCTCTTCTTTTATTTTATCCGTAAAACTTTTGGCAATCTTATAGTTTACATCCGCATTTAGTAAGGCACGGCGAATCTCTTTGAGGGTTTCCGCAATATTTACTTCTGTTATCCGACCTTCTCCTTTTAAGAGTTTGAAGGATTTTTCCAGTCTGTCGCTCAGATTTTCAAACATAGTTTTTCTTGTTTAGTTTGCAAAAATAATCATTTCCGAACAGTATGCCAAGTGCTTTCATGCATTATTCGTCAAGTGTATCTGAATTGACCCTTGTATGAATTGAAGGAACGGAAGCGCTGTTTTTAGCGTAATCTTATGGCCGGTTGGTTTTGAGTTTCATAATCCCTCTAAACTCATGCTGCCTCTTTTCTCCTCAGCACTTCTATATCTCGGAAAATTCATGCCATTCCCTTTGTGCAGATTTGAGTTAATAGAAAAATGGGCTGCAGTAAGTTAAAGCAATAACCCGCATTATTCATGCGATTCCCTTTGTGTAGATACAAGGCGTCTAACTTTGCAGTTATACAAATGTATTACAATGAGTTAGCAACGCAGTAGAT
>Ga0307990_1001292_pt1 | contig 21288 bp, 13 predicted proteins | sample EllFjometagen129_FD_203168 | JGI IMG/M metagenome (GOLD analysis project Ga0307990, IMG submission 203168) | Marine microbial communities from Ellis Fjord, Antarctic Ocean - #129 | ecosystem: Environmental > Aquatic > Marine > Unclassified | place: Southern Ocean | collected 2014-10-08
CATCGTTTCCGCTAAAAAACTTTCCATCATTTTCACCCACATACATCGAAAAAACCAACGACCACGTCCTGAGATTGGCCATACAGGCATTTTGTCTGGCCTGATCCTTGACCCTCTTTAAAGCAGGCATCAAGATACCCATGAGCACGGCAATAATGGCGATAACCACCAAAAGCTCGATTAGCGTGAACCCTTTTTTCTCTTTCATGCGTCTTGTCTCCGGATAAAACCCTACACTTTTCAGCATCCTGCGTCGTGATGGAAAACCCCAATCAACTGCACGGGAATCTATACACCACAACGGCTTATTTGTACTGTGCCTTTATCTATGCCTAGATATTTACGTCAAAACTCACTTATCAAAACTACATTAATTACCTGTCATTTGCAACCCCTTATTAGAGGCATTAAGGGCCAATCGGAACTCTATTTTTAGAAAATTTCTTTTTTTTGTCTATTTGAGCAGATCAGCCAGGACAATCGCGTCAGAAACAACCCTTCCCTACGCAATAGAACGCTTTCTGAAGGTGTTTTTTGAGATCCCAGCCTGAAGCCACCGCCCCCCATGCTTCAAAAACTATCATTTTTTGTCCCCCCCTAAAAGTGGAAGTGTAAAAAATTTAAGGCTGACAGACAGAAGTAAAAAGACGAAGAACGCCACATAATAGCAAGCTCGTCCCGGGTCAATCCAAAGTGCTGGCCGCTAGGAGCCTGTCGCAAAATCGTCTTACTCGGATAATACGTCCAGTTCTGCCATGGCAGAAAACCCCTGCCCCTTGACTTCACTGAGAGCCACAATCTTGATGTACCGAGCTGAAATCCTGCGAGAAAAGCGGACTTCCTGCCACGCCTTACTGTTGGGCCACTGCCCCTGGACAATGGGGCTCCCCCACTTTTCTTGATCCTGACTCGCATAGACTTCGAACTTGGCAATTCGACCATTGGCCATGTCCTGCCGAGGAAGTATTCGAATACCGCTCAAAGATCTCACTTTTTGAAGGTTCAGTATCAGGGTATGGGGCAGCGGCGCAACCTTTGGCGACCAGGCTGTGTGCCACAGGGTCGCGGGATTGTTGTCAAGAACCGATGATGCCTCATAACCAGGCTCCTGGCTGTCTGCCTGCACTGTAACCTGCCACTTTGCCATGGTACCGAGAGGACGCATCAATTTTTCCAGATCAGAAAACGACATCACGGCATCAGGACAACAATCCGAATGCCCCAGATACGCCAGAAAACTGCGTTTAAATTGCCTGGCCACAGGCCTTTTTTCCAGATCAGTCTCCAAATCACTGGCACAGGCCAAAAGCACACCCTTGCCTACCCGAACTTCAAACACCAGACCCAATTTTCTGGCCGTGACCCAGTCGTCAATCACCTGCACCACAGGCCACAGATCTTTGTGCTCAGTCAGGATGAAGGGCATGCGGTCGTGCATCAGATCCCACCACTGCCAGTTGCTGTGAGGTTCCGTGGGAAATTGTACCAGAGCCGGGTGCTGGGGATCACACAAAATGCCCAGCGTATGGGGTGGTTGCCAGCTGGTCCAGACCGTGTTCCAGAAGATACTGGAAAAACCCATTTTGATGGGATGTTTGGAATCGTTGCGTATGGACTGGGCAAGAGGCAGCCAGAGGACTCGCCCACCAGCACTAAGATAAGACTCGACCTCAGCGTTCAGATCTGAGGTAATCATGACATTGGCAGGCGCGTTAACGCAGGCCTTGGGATACACCCACAGATCCCAACGATTGCCAATGTCCGTATGAGGCAGGCTGATATCCAGCGTAAATTGCCTGGCCTTCTTTATGTCATCCAAAGCTATCTTCAGAGACCCCAATGCAACAAGTTTGCCGGCTGCCACGGTTTGTCTCGGGAGCGTACCCTGCTTGACTACTTGACCATCAGATGCCAGAAGTCGCCACACAAACCGGGCATCCTTGAGAGTTTTCGGTCCAAATTGGGCCAGCTCTACTTGGGCCTCCAACACATCACCGACTTCGAAAACACGTCTTTTCAGGCGAGCCAAAGGCACAATTGGCCCGCAAAACCGTTTGTACTCGGCCGCTGTGATGTAGCCCTTTTCATCCCAGAAGGGATCAAGAACACCGACCAAGGCGGTACCCTGACCAGGAAAATCATGTAGATCCAGCAGCTGGAACCCTCCGAATCCAGGGGTACGCAGGGCTGCTTCAATATCAGCCTTGTAGCACAGGGCCTGGAGCTTACCTGAAGCAAAGAGAAAATCCTTGGCCTGATCCAGCATACCATGACGGGCAAGCTGGTCCTCAAAGATGTCAAAGTTCCTGGCCTTGAGCAGGCCCGTGTACTTGGCCCGTTCGGCCAGATTGGGATACACACACCACTGGCCAATCTCATGACTGACAGTGGGGGTATTGGGGTATTTTTTTATGTGCTCAGACCAATCATACTCTGTGCTGGGGCTTTGGCCATTAATAATGCTCCTCACACCTTCGCCCCAGCGTTGAATGCGAGGCGCTGGATTACTATGAAAATCATTCTCCAAGATCAGGGGCCAACCTGCACCTGACGTATATAGCCTACGAGAGTCGACCTGTTGATAGTGTTTTACAAACTGCCCCAAATACTCTTTCTGGCGTTTTCCGGCAGGTTCATTGCCATAGACCATCATGATAAAAGAGGGATGATTGCCATAGGCCCGGAGCATAGCATCGGCCTCTTCATATAGCCAGGTATCCAAGGGATCACCGGAACCAATGCCACTGCCCTGATTGGCCCAGGATGAACACTCCGCCTGCAAGTAGAATCCAAGTTCATCCGCTGCCACAAAAGCCGCTTCTGGCGGACACCACGAATGAAACCGCATGTGATTGAGCCCGTGATCCTTGCAAATGCCAATAATACGTTTCCAATTGGGCACGTCTGTGGGAGGATGCCCGGTCAAGGGAAAGATACAGCATTCCAATGTACCGCGTAAAAAGATGGGACGTTCGTTGAGGGTAATCTGTGTGCCGAAGGTGCTTACATTTCGCATCCCAAACACGACCTCAGTCAAATCTTCATACGTTCGGGCACTTCGCGTCACACGGGTCTTGAGTTTTGCCCGATACAAGACAGGTGAAAACTCGTCCCACAACCGGCAATCCGGCAAAGCAACATCCAGAATGACATCAGAGCTGTCCACAAGATCTATGGTTTGAGCTGGATACGACTGTGTCCCATCTAAACTCGTCACCTCAACTGTGCAAAAACCACGACAGTTCGCTGGATCAAAACCTGCCATGTGGATCTCCGCCCGGACTGTCTGGGCTGACAGATCTGGGAACAGTCTCACTGAATCAATCCCCACCACCGCATGAGCATCCAGAGCCAACCGACCGACAATGCCATTCCAATTGCCCTGGGTATGGTCAGACATACTGTGCGAATTCGGCCCCACATTGACAATCATGCGGTTGTCCACCCGAATGGTGAGACGATGTTTACCAACCGTCCAGTTTGCACCCAGGTCATACTCATGCGCACTGCCCAAGCGGCGGTTCACACCCAGAGGCGTATTGTCAAGCCACACGCGTGTTTCCCAATGGGGTCGTTCAAGGGTCAAGGTAACTCGCTGCCCTTGCCATGCCTTTGACAGGTTTATGGCACGCTGATACCAGGCTACGCCAACATAGTGACGATCCGGCTGCAACCAGAACGGCATCTTGAAGTTGTTCGGGTCCTGATAGGGTTTATAGTACGGATCACTTTGCCACAGCTTAGTGATATTACCAACCCATTGGGTTTCCATGGACACTGGATCACCGTAGCCCTGGGCTGTGAGCACACCGGGCAGTTTGATCGGATCGGTCAAGGTCTGGGCAAACCAGGCTTGTGACACGCCTTGGTCCTCGGCATCCAGGCGAACAGCCCAAGTGCCTGAAAGATCTAAATTCGTACCCTGGGCCGTGGCCACGCATACCACCAAAACAAACAATATTTTTTGTACTCTGTTCATGTGACTCCTCATTTCTTTAACACATAAGGATCTGCTTTGCAGACTTGGTTTAATAGATCCCTCAGTACTTCGGGATGACAAGGTCGAATTCTCAATATTAAACACTTCCACCACGACTCTGTCATTCCGAGTTTATCGAGGAATCTATTAAATCCAGTATCGCAAAGCGATTCCAATTTATTGTTTCCACTCACGTTCAATCTGTTCCAAAGACTTGCCTTTGGTTTCGGGTAGTTTCTTTAGGACCACCACAAAACCCACCGCCGAAATCGCCCCATACAGCCAGAAGGTGCCATGCGCACCGAGTAGCTCATTTAACAGCGGAAATGTAAAGGTCAGTACGGTGCAGGCCACCCACAAAGAAAATACCGCCACAGACACAGCCGCCCCACGAATACGATTCGGGAAGATCTCAGAAATCACAACCCAGGTAATCGGAGCCAAGGACATGGCATAACACGCAATGGCCAACAACACCAAAATCAGCATGTGAATGCCTGTGCTATGCTGATAATACAAAAACCCAAGCACCGCGTAGATGCCTGCCAAACCACCAGCACCAATGAGCATAAGAATGCGCCGACCAAACCGGTCCACTGTAAAGATGGCCACAAAGGTAAACACCAGATTCACCAAGCCTGTAATCACGATATTAAACATGATCCCGCTGACACCATAGCCCGCGGCCTTAAAGACTTCCTGGGCATAGTTAAAGATGACATTGATCCCGCACCACTGTTGGAACACAGCCAGAAATACACCCAATCCCACAATCTTAAGCAATCCAGGCTCGAACAACTCTTTGAAATGGACATGGCCAATCTCTTTACTGGCAAGGGTTGTCTTGATCTCTGCCATTTCCTGCTGGGCATGGCGATGGCCGCCCACCCGAGTCAAAATCGCCAAAGCTTCTTTGTCACGCCCCGACTTGGCCAGCCATCGAGGACTCTCAGGCACCATAAACATGAGCAGAAAAAACAGACCTGCAGGAATGGTTTCTGCACCAAACATCCATCGCCAACCAGTCTGGCCGTTCCAGGACTCGCGAATTATATCCAGCGTAGCGTCATCGGGCACAGGCTGGGCAATCTGCCAGTTGATCAACTGGGCCGCCAGAATACCAACCACAATGGTCAGTTGATTGATCGACACAAACCGACCTCGCATGTGGGCCGGTGACACCTCAGCAATGTACATGGGAGACAAATTGGAGGCCAGGCCAATGCCCACGCCCCCGATCCAGCGATACATATTAAACCAGGTAAAATCCTTTGAAAGGGCCGTGCCAATGGCGGACAGGGTAAACATGAAGCCCGCGAGAATCAACAGACGTTTTCGCCCAAATCGATCCGACATCATGCCCGAGACAACCGCCCCGAACAAACAGCCCACCAAGGCACTGCTCATGGCCCAGCCCTGCAAAAGCTTGCTGTTCGAAATCTGAAAGTAGGGCTCATAAAAGGCCTTGGCCCCACCGATGACCACCCAATCGTAACCGAACAACAATCCGCCCATGGCTGCCACCACACAAATCCGCCACAGAAATCCCATGTTGTACTGTGTTCCGTCCTGACACCTATCACGCATAACCTGACTCCTTCGTTTTGTCTGACATCCTGAGTCGAGCAGACGCGCCCAAGTATGTCTTGTCCAACGTCAACTCAGTCTCTAACGCCCTTCTGAATATAGGGATATAATACGGATTGTGCCCATAAGAGTAACTGATACTTCATAATTATTCAATAAGAGATGTCATCACGCTGACTGATTTTGTCAGGAAGACTGAATACCACCCCGCTTTTTGCAAAAGCTCTGCTCGATTTTTGCCTGTCACTTTGGGCCGCATCCGTGTAAGTTACTGGCCTCTAACCATAAATAAGGAATCGAATGTTTGAATTGAATCAAATAGGCTGGAAGTCATTTTTTGAGACACAGTTAAAGACTGGCTTAGAAGAAACAACCCCAGGGCGTATCGCACTGATCCATCGGAGCCACTGCGTGGTTTGGAGTGCTCAAGGCGAGCACGAACTGCAAATCGCACGGTTCAAGAATCCCAAAAATCTGGCCGTGGGTGATTGGGTCTGCCTGCCTCAAGGTGCCAAACATCCTATCAAGCTTCTTGAACGTGAAAATAAACTGGTGCGTCAGGCACCAGGAGGACGAGCCCAGACCCAACTGATTGGGGCCAATATCGACACACTTCTCGTGGTCACATCCTGTAACGATGATTTTAGTGAGGCTCGCTTGGAACGCTACCTGGCATTGGCTGCCGAAGCTCACATTCGCCCCGTGATCATCTTGACCAAAGCAGATGAAACAGACAAAGCAGAAGACTTTGAGAAAACAACCTCGGCATTGGACCCCAGCATGCAAGTGGAATGTGTGGATGCTCGTGAGCCAGATCAACTCACCGGAATACACCCCCTGTGTTTTACAGGGCAGACCATTGCGCTGATGGGCGCTTCAGGCGTGGGAAAATCAACTTTGATAAACAGCTTGGCCGATGCAGAGCAACCCACCTTTGAAGTCAGTTCCTTTGACGGTAAAGGTCAACACACGACCACAGCCCGATCCTTGCACCCGGTACCTGGCGGTGGCCTTTTGCTAGATACGCCCGGCACCCGTGAATTGCAGCTCGCTGCCTGCGAAAAAGGTATTGACGCCGTTTTCCCTGATGTCACACAGTTCTTCGGACAATGTCGATACAACAACTGCCTGCATCAATCCGACGCGGGCTGCGCCCTCCGGGATGCCATCGAGGCAGGCACATTAGATCCGGCACGGTGGGAAAGATACCAGCAGTTGCAGCTTGAGCAAGCTCAATACTTCGAAACCCTCGCGGCTCGAGAGAAAAAACCACAACGACATCGCAACCGTTAAGGTGTCTGGAAAAGTAGAAGCATGACCACCACCATGGGCTTGATCTTGCCCTGCGCAATCAGATTATCAAGAATCACATTGGCCCGCCCCACGGACACCCAGGCATCTTCGGCGTCGCTATATCCGTGCAGCAGATACAACACCGGATACGTCTTTGTGTGAGGATCATAGGACGGCGGGGTATACACATTAAACGGTCGATCCAACCCCACCACGTCCGAGTGATAGACATGCCGGTGTACCACACCATGCGGCACATTCGAGCCTTCCCAGGGCAAAGAGTCAGGCCCAAGCACATGCACCTGACTCTCTGTATTAAACAGATTATACAGAAACCAAGGAGGGTTTTGTTCACTCTGGCATAGCGATATCCGGACAAACGGACTGTTTGCATGTTTTTTCTGCAAATTGAACGGATCCTTGTGCTTCTTGGTGAGCATTTTCAAGAAAAAAGCCTCAACACACTCAAAAACGACAAATCTTGGCAGAACCATGATTAAAACGCCACAACTCTCCACCAGATCTTGAAACGTCAGTCACAGCCTCTCTTTAAAGCGGACACAGGCCTCTTCTGGATCAGGCGCCTGAGTCACGGCCGAACACACGGCAATCGTCTTTGCACCGGTCTCCAGAACCTGCGTCAGATTGTCTTCTGTAATACCGCCAATGACCACATGTCTTAGATCTTGGGTGCTTATCTGATCTAGGCCAGTACGAACATAGTCCAGGCCAGAAGGCTGAAGTTCCGGCTTCGTGCTTGTGGCAAAGACTGGCCCCAATGCCACGTATGTGGGCTGCTCTTGACACGCCTCGGCCAATTCGTGGTGGTTGTGTGTGGTTTTCCCTATGATCAAGGGGGCCGATTGCAATCCCCTGGCGTCTTGCACAGACAAGTCGTCGAGCCCAAGGTGCACACCATCTGCATTGGTAGCCACCGCAATATCTACACGGTCGTTAATAATGCTGATCACCTTGTGCTCTCGACAGATCGATACAAACGCTTTACCAACCTCCACACGATCCTTATCACTGAGCTGCTTGGCTCGCCACTGAATACAATCCGCCCCTCCCTTGGCACATTGCCTGGTCAGTCGAAGTGCTTCCTCCGGCGTATCACTGGTCACCAACACATACAACTGCACACCACCAAACTTGACCAAAGGCAGCCCCAACACGGCAATGTCTTTTTCCAGTGTGTAGGTCTGATATCGAATCTGCTCAACACGCACAGCCAGGGCTGGATTAAAGGTCTGAATTAATTCACTCAAGGCTCGCAGCGCCTCAGGCAATCGCTTCGCTGCCGCAGTGAGGCAACTTTCCAGTGACGTTCGCTTCAATTGCTGATCAACCTTTATGTGTGTCCCCACATCACGCTCAGTGTCCCGACAGGTCAATAATGTCTGATCATCCAACTCGGATAAGGCGCCACACAAGGCATGACGCAGCTGTTTGGTGCGTGCGCATAATCCCTCATGATCCAGGACAAAACGACAATATTCCTCAATCACACGCAAGGCCTCACGCGCCCGATTAAAATTTGCATCAATAATTCTGTAGACAGTTTTTTGCACCATGCACAGAGTATACCCGTTATTTTCGGTCCTCGTAAAAAAAGTTGATCCATTTTTTGGAGGCTGCGTTTTTTAAGCCTATACTTTGAGTGTTAAGAATAAGACATAAAAAGAAAAAAACAAAAGCCAGTGTGTTTCTCTGAACCAAAAACACACGACAATACTCCTTCCTTCTTCTCTTAAGGGGGGGCGGCAGACTCGGGAGCAATCTCAAGGGGAGTCTTCGTCCCTCACTTTTTTTGCGCTAATTGAAACATCACACACATTGAACAGCATCAAAATATCCAAGTAATAATCTCGTTGACTTGCCCATGTTGGCTGTGTAGAGTACCCCAACCACAACATGAGTAAGAATCCAAACACACTTTCAGACACTCATATTACACACGCACCAGGCGGCATTCGTGAGCTCTTGGCCATTGCCCTGCCTATGGTAGTATCCCACGCGTGCGACACAGTCATGGTCTTTACAGATCGCTTGTTTTTGTCACAGCTGGGGTCTGTCCACATGAATGCATCCATGGCAGGCGGACTCACCTGTTTTATGGCCATGACTTTTTTTATTGGCTTGATCGGTTACACCACAGCACTGGTAGGCCAGCACCTGGGGGCCAGCCAAAAAAGACAGTGTGCCAAAGCCACGGCCCAGGCCTTCTTGATTGCGCTGGCAGCCTATCCCCTCATACTTCTGTCGCGTCCCCTAATCTACCTGGCATTTTCCAAGTCAGGGATCCCCGCAGAACAACTTACACTCCAGACCAGCTACTTCAACATCCTGATTTATGGAACGGTGATCACACTACTTCGTATATGCCTAAGCAGCTTCTTTTCAGGGATAGGACGTACTCGCATTGTCATGATGTCTGCACTCATTGCCATGGTGGTCAATGTGGCCATGAACTATGTGTTGATCTTTGGAAAACTGGGCCTGCCTGCCCTAGGTATTAAAGGGGCAGCTTATGGCACCATAACCGGCAGTATATGTGGTCTGTCGGTCATGGCAACGGTCTACTTTGGCCCGACCATTAAACGCGAGTTTTGTGTAATACGTGCCTTACGGTTTGATCGAAAGATCATGGCCCAACTCCTGAAATTTGGCTATCCTGCTGGCATTGAAATGTTTCTTAATCTCGTGGCTTTTAATGGACTCATCTTGGCTTTTCATGCACACAGCCCTGTGACAGCCACAGCAGTCACAATTATGTTTAATTGGGACATGGTCGCTTTTGTCCCCTTGATTGGCCTCGAAATCGCCGTCATGAGCCTTGTGGGACGCTACATGGGGGCCCAACAATCGGACATCGCACATCGGGCCACCATGTCTGGGCTCAAGAGCGGCTGGGTCTATTCCGCCTGCATTTTAATGCTTTTCGTATTCCTTCCAGAGGAACTTGTCGCTCTGTTCAGGCCTCAATTGGCTGACAACGTCTTTTCAGAAGCCATGCCCATGGCAGTACGCATGATACGGATTACTTCTCTTTACGTCATGATCGATTCGGTGATTCTGGTTTTTAGCGGCGCCTTGCGCGGTGCGGGTGACACCTTTTGGGCGATGTGTGTGTCTGTAGGATTACACTGGTTACTCGTGGCGATTCTAAGCGTTTTACTGTATGGAATGAAACTCTCCCCAGAAACAACTTGGTTTGCATTGGTTCTGGTCTTTCTGGCCTTTAGCAGTCTTTTCTACTTGCGATACCGTTCTGGCAAATGGCGACACATTCAGGTCATTCATGCCAGTTCAGAATAGTCGCATCAGTTGGAATCAAGCAGACCAGACAGTTTTTTCTGTATTGCTTTTTTGTCTCTTTCCAAACTCTCACCTCACAACCGGCCACCCTCCTGTGCTAGGCCAGGGGGTGTCCTCCATTGAGTTGCTCATATAGGGTAACATAGCCAGCCACCATATTATCAAGTGACCACTTCTCTCTGGATTCACGCATAATGCGACGCATTTGCGTCACCCATTCATCCTGATTATTCTTGAAGTACCGATGGTTTCGAAGGGTCTCTTCAAGACCCCACCACAAACCGGATGAATTATAATCCTTAAACAATACACCATTGCCACTGTCCATCAGGGCGCCCCATGCCTTGAGACGCAGCCTGGCAATCTTGTCCCGATACCCCCCTGTATCACGATTTGTCGCGGTCGCACCATAAAGATTGCCCACCACATCAATCTGACCAAATGGTTCATACAACGAGGCGCCAAATACATCGTGAGCCGCCGCATACCCCAACTGACAGAGGGGCTCACTAAAACGTCTATACGCCACACGTCCTTCCGAAGCCACAGAAATCCGCCCCATGATTTCAGCACGAGCTCCATCCGACCCCACAGGATTACCCACCACCGCAATCTGTGCATCAGGATGTTGAATGACAAAATTCTGGGCAATATCTTCGAGCAGTTCAATGCCCTTCTGAACAGGATCCAATCGTGAAGGCCAGAAAAAAAGAATTGCATTGGGATCAATAGCCAGACCCATCTGTCTCTGAAACTTGGCCAGATTCGCACGTTTGGCCTCAATCAGGTCATCCTCCGGGCCAAATGCCTTGGCCAAACCCGGTGAGTCGAGATTTTGGTTTTCTGGCTGGTTCTCGGACAGGACATCGGGGGAGATCCCATTGGGAATCACTGCCGCCTTGTTGTCGTGCCATTTGACCTTAGTCTCTTCACGAACACTGGGCGGTACAATATGTCGATCCAGGAAATAGTCTTCTACAATCTCACGCAAAAACTGATTTCCCACATAGCTTACCTTGGTGGCATTTTTCAAGGCCGTGGCCTGGCAATCCACACATGTCTTGTTGAACTGCTCACTCAAGTACAACCGAGTCCACAACTTGCCAAGATTGACACCGTGGAACATATCCACCGGAATGTACCCAGTATGCGTATTGTGAACCGTGTGCAACAGCGGCATGTCGCGCAAGCCTGCATACGCAGAAATCACACCACCGGCCATCCAATCGTTGGAGTGGATAATGGCACGTCCCCCGTATTGACTACGAATGTCACGGAGATAGGTGTTGACAACCTGTCGCTGATACTCCACAGCATTGGCTGCAGGATTGCCATCATAGGCACTGTGGTAGTCTTCGTATACGGACGATGTCACCAAGTGGACATACTGTTGATCAACGCGATGCCGCTTACTGTACCACTCTTCCTCGGTGAGCCCGGACTCTTCTCGGAAACGGCGGGACAGGTTAAGAGTCACCAGATGGACAGGCACCTGACGTTCAGACAATCCCTTACATAATGCTGAGACAACTTCTCCCATGCCCCCGCTCTTACCGGACACAAATTGGGCAAACTGCCCCATACCTTCAGACGGCAAACGTGCGGTTTCGGGCGTCAATACGATCACTGCGGTTCGATCTGTGCCCTTGATAATATTAAAGCTCTTGACCGATTGCGATAAATCGCTGACAGTCCGCGTCAACACGTAGGTCGCCGCAGACAACGCGCCATACGGGCTGAAATACTCATGCACCACGCGATCCGCCCCATGACCTTCATGTAAGTAATACAGGTGATCCGAAGTCGTAAGATATCGGTATTGAGCCAGAAGGCTCCTGTCGGCCTTGCGCACTTCGGGCTCGAGATGCTCGATAGAACGAAAAAGCTTGTGTTGTGTATATGAACCGAGCCACCCATAGGTGTCACGCTGCACATCAGCCCAAGAGGACGTGGCCAAGGGATGAATGTCTAAAACCGGGCAGTCAGTCTTCTTGAAACAACTGGCCACCTCTGTGGGATTTGCCAAAACCACACCTGGGTACTTGGCAAGGGCTTCAGGCAATGCCTTCCAGAACTCAAAAATCCCTTTGTCTGCCCAAATATGTTCGCCAATATGCTCATAGTCATATCCCAACAGCACCGCCTCACCATCAATCTTACCAAGATATTCGGCATACTGCTCAGGCGCAAGTCCCACCTGCGGAAATCGAAATGCCACATCGTCGCTGAGATTTCGGTTTCTGGGCAACACCATCAAGCGTCGCCCCTGGCCCCGCCTGCCCTTGGCCCGAAACACGGCATTGGGAGAGATGACTTGATCGTCCTTGGTGGTAAACATGTCGTCACGCTGTTCACACAGCATGGCCTCAAACCCCATGTCCGCCACGACATTGGCAATCTCGTTATTGTACATCAACTCGGTATTGCGAAATGCTGTCGGCTTGATGCCAAACAGATCATTCATTTTGCGACGATGCAAAGACACCTGTTCTTTGAACTCTGTTTTACCGGGATCGGCATACAATGCCACCAATGAATGATAAAAGGTTTCCTGTAAAAACTCTACCTGTTTATTGGCTCGCCCAGCTTCGTACAATTGGGCCAGAATGTCGATGACCTCAGGCTGATACAGCTCGGCTTGCTCAAGAAATGTCCCAGACATGCTCAATGTAATCTTGAAATTCGGGAATTTTTCAATCAACTCGACAAACATACGTGTGGCAGGCAAATAACAGTTGCGTGCGACCTTGCGAAAAATCCACTCATTTTCCTGGTGCCACAAAAAGGTGGTGCCGTCAGGATGTAAGCGATAAGGTTGGTGCAATTGAAAATAAAAAGTCGCTAGGGCCATCGGTTTCCTATCCTTAGTTCAACCGTTTGGATCAAAACACAAAATCGCACTAATACCCACGCGTGGGTGTTGGCACCTCGTATTTGGAATCTCGTAAGTTTATATACTTGGATTCGCCCATCAACAGGTAGCCACAATCCTTGTAAAACGTATACAGCTTTGCCAGTTTCTCTTTATCACTCACTTCCATATACTTGCCCCACTGCCCCAATTCCGCCCCCCATTGCACTGTGGTTCCATCCTTGGCGATCAATTCGATGTGTGATCCGCTACGATTTCGACGTCCCATGTAGTTGGACATCTCAACATACTCAATCTCACGAAGCAATGGTTTACTGGGCGTCATCTTCTTGTCCATACGATCCAGTAGCACAATGAGCTTCAACGCTTCAGCCAAATCAGGCGCATTAAGCTGCGTACCCGGTCTGAGAGGAATATCCAGACCAATCCCCTTCACCATCACCAAGGGCAGGTTTAACGGGAAGTCATCCAACAGCACCAGATCCGCGTCCACGTAGAATCGGTCTGCCCCCTGCTTGATAATACCCAGGGGTTTTCGCCACTTCGCTTGGGCATGAATGCCGTCATGGGCCACGCGAACCCGAATCTGGTCCAGCCAAGCAACAGACTGCAAGGCCTCCCCTATTGCCTTGGCAGCAGATTCGTCCAGGATAAACTCATATCCCCCAACCGCTGTGTACACCTTGTCCAAGAGTGTCTCTTCGACCCATTGAGGCACATCCTCAAAGACCAAAGGGCCACTCTGATTGGCATAGTTTGTCTTGAGATAGCGTTCAGCAAACACAAACAGCCAGATCAACAGACCGGACACACCAAATACCACCACAATATTCAAAATGGAACGTAAACGACTTTGATTTTTTTTCTTCTTTTTTGCCATGTGTAACGAATAATAAAATGTCAGTAGATATTATACCAGTTCAACTGAGAGTGCCGCCTGAACCACTTGATGACACAACTCACTCATATCAAGACCCACCCGAGCCGCTGCCTTGGGCAGCAGGGAATGTGAAGTCAGACCCGGAATCGTATTGATCTCCAAAGCAAAAGCCTGCCCTGCCTCTGTTACCATAAAATCCACCCTCGCCAGATGACGTAGCCCAATCCCCTCAAAGCAGACCAACGCTGCTTTCTGCATCGCCTCTGTGCAGGCTGGCGATACAGTGTCAAACAAGAATTCTGTGGTCTCCTCCACATATTTTGCCTGATAGTCATAAAAATCACGTCCTGGCGTTCTGATTTCTATGACAGGCAGAGCCTGACCATTTAAGATGCCAACCGTCATTTCCCGGCCTGCCACAAATGCCTCAACAAGGCAACTGCCATACGTCTTCACTGTCGCAGAACACTCCCCATGCAAAGCTTCATCAACATCCAGAATCTGTACTCCCACACTGCTGCCTTGATAAAGTGGTTTTATGGCAACACGATCTCCCAAGGACTTCACCATGGACTCAAACTCAGCAAGACTCCAGGCCGGATCAAACAGCAAAAACTCGGGGGTTAACACACCCTTCTCCTCAAACACGACCTTTGAAGCTTGTTTGTCAAAGGCCACCCTGCACGGACCTGACCGACTGCCTGTGTAGATTAAACCTCGCTGCTCGAGGATTGATTGAAGCTGGCCGTCTTCACCAAATTCACCATGCAAGGCCAAAAAGAACAGATCTACCGTGACATCGTCCAAAATCCCCAGGCGATCCGGAGCCACATCCCAGGTGGTCACATCGTACCCCCTCAAGGACAGGGCCTTGGCCACGCTCCGCCCGCTGTCCAAGCTGACCTCACGTTCCTGGCCAATACCTCCGAAGAGAACCACCATTTTTTTTGCTTTTGTCTGCATGTTCTTCTTGGTTCAGAGCACAAAATCTAGAGTCCAGAATCGTTTGAGTTACTTTTTCAACAGACTCTGGACTTTGGACTCAAGACAGTGGACTAATATTTCATTCCCAAACTTCTATTTCAGACTCCAAAATCACACCACAATGCTCTTTGACACGTTCTCGAACCGCTTCAATCAAGCGTTTCACGTCCACACTCTTGCACTCGCTTTGGGCCACAATAAAATTCGCATGTTTATCACTGACCTTCGCACCCCCCACCTGAAGACCCTTGAGTCCAGCGTGATCAATCAAGGAACCAGCGGACTGTCCTCTCGGATTCTTAAAGACACACCCACAATTGCGTGTATTCAGAGGCTGATGGTTTTTCTTGTAAATCCAGGTTTCCTGGAGTGTTCGCATGATTTGTTCAGGATCGCCTGGGGTTAATCGTACCTTGGCATTCAGAACCAACTTGGCCGTGATATTGGTGGTCCTGTAGTCAAATGACAATTCAGGTTTGCACTTTTCAAAAATCAGGCCATCAGCATCCATTAACGCCACAGACTCTACTACACTGCCTATATCACCGAAACTACCGCCCGTATTCATGCGAATGGCCCCGCCCACAGAACCTGGGATACCCGTCAACATTTCAAGACCTGCCAGGCCATGCTTCACGCTATCCAACACCAGTGTTTTGAGATCTGCTCCAGCCCAGGCTGTGACAAGATTTCCTTCAATCTGAGTCCGATCAAAAAATTCACTCTTCAGCTGAATCACAGCCCCTCGCACACCCTGATCACTGATCAGAAGATTGGAACCATACCCAATCACGGACAACTTGACATCATTATCCTTGCAGCGTGTGACCACGTCTGACAATTGTTCAGTGCTCTGCGGACGAATAAAATAGTCCGCAGGACCACCCAAGCCATACCATGTATGCCTGGCCAGTGTGTAATCGGTCTCAACAATCTCGTCCAAACCGCTGAATATACTCATTTGCTACCTTCCAAATGTCACCAGCACCCATGGTTACAACCACATCGCCGGGCTCAACGCGGGCCACAAGATACTCACAGATATCCGTAAACCCTTGAATAAAAACAGCTTTCGACCCTTGTCCTACCAGACGCTCCACCAGAACCTGGGCATTCACTGCCTGTTTTGTTTCTTCAGAATCCCGAACAAAGTAAATCTCCGGAACAATTGTTACGTGGGCCAGCTTAAAGCTTTCTGCAAAATCATCAAGTAAAAATCGTGTCCTACTATACTGATGAGGCTGAAACACGCACCATAGGCGTCGTGGTTCAAACCGTTCCTGAATGGCTGACAAAGTGGCCCGAATCTCCGTGGGATGATGCGCGTAGTCATCCAAGACAGTCACGTCTTTGACGCATCCTTTGATCATCATGCGTCGATCAATACCCTCAAAGGATGGCAAGTGAGTCAAAATATCCTGTGCCTGTATATCCATAGACAATGCCGTGGTGATCACAGCCAATGCATTCATCACATTATGCAAACCCGACAAAAAGGCGTGTGTCCTGCCCAGACGCTCCCCCTGCCGCATCACATCAAAATAGTAGACGCCCTTGTCCAATGTAAGATTATCCGCATACACATCGTTTCCAGAATCCAGCCCGTAGGTCACACAATGCACATCCGAACGACAATGGGCCAGCACGTGTCTGACATTTTCATCCTGCCCATTGGCCACCAACGTACCACCCTGGACGATGCCAACTGCAAAATCGTCGAAGGCATGCACAATCTCGGCCTCATCCTTGTAATAATCCAGATGATCCGCCTCAATGTTTAACAGACACACAATCTTTGGCCTGATATTCAAGAAACTGCGATCATACTCACAGGCCTCAGCCACAAAATAGGGACTCGTACCCACACCTGAGGAAGCCTGCAGTTGGGGGAGCTGAGCCCCTACCAGGAAATTGACATCCTCACCAGCCTGTCTGAGCATATAACTCAGCCACGCGCTGGTCGTGCTCTTGCCATGTGTTCCACAGATGGCCACCCCCTGGTAACGGTCCATTAACTCACCCAGCATCTGGGCATATTTCACGACAGCGCACCCCTTGGCCTGGGCCGCCAAGAACTCGCAATTATCGGCCTTAACAGCGGCAGAATACACCACCGTATCCAGTCTATCCGGCAGATTATCGGGCTCGTGCCCTACAAATACCAAAGCCCCCTGGCTGGCAAGTGCTTGAGCAGCAGCCCCCTCAGATTGATCTGATCCCGAAACCGTCGCCCCATTCGCCATGAGTACTTGAGCCAGCGCGCTCATACCCACACCACCTATGCCAATTAAGTGATAGGCTTTCCCCTTTAAGGAAGAATAAGATACGTGAGAATCCACCACCTCATATTGCCTGACCGCCTGCACATTCCTATCAGACGACTGAACAGAGCTCCGACTCATGAACACACACTCCATTAGACGATTAGACCCATGATGCATCTAATTCTTGTAATTCAGATTTCTTTAGAACATAAAACTCAGCGGAATCCAAGTCCAGAGTGTATCACAAGCCATTCATCTGCGAAAGAGAAAAGGTGCGGTTTACTCAACCTTGGCGCCTGTAATATTGAACTGGCCGATGCTGCCTATCAAGGAGAAAAAGTTGGAGGATTCCCCATTGCCCGTGGCCAGCGTAATGTGACCTGCGTCATACCCCCCTCTGCCCGTACCTGCAAATGCGGCATCCAAGCCAATCCACTGGCCATCAACATAGGCGCGGGTCCATGCATGACCTCCAAAACTCTGCATGGTGTCCATGAATTTTTCCACGTACGCTACACCGATCACCACCTCTGCAGGGACACCCACAGCCCGGCACAACGCAGCGGTGAGCACAGCATGCTCGGTACAGTCACCCTGGCGACTCTCCATCACCTCAACAGCAGACGCATACCCCACGGACAAGTCTTTTAGCTCAATGTACTCTGCCACAAATTGTTCAATGTTAGCGACGGCCTGAACCGTATCCTTGGCATCTGCCACAGCCTTTTTGGCCAGAATGATCAAATCCGAATCATCGCACTGCAACACGGGATTCGGCTCCATCGCCTTTTTCAAGGTCTCATCCGAACCCCTGTACGGGAATTCCCCCCCCTTTGTGATACGAATGGGCGTCACAGTCAAATCCAGGCTGCCATCGGCATTCTTTACGACAGTCTGATTGTCCGTTGAAGGGATAGACAAGTCCATATCCGCAGATTTGGGGGTCAAGCGGTACTTCACAGACTTAATTTTATCCAGGTGAGTGAACCTTGTCGGGCTAGCCAGCATCATATCCCTGAACATCTCCCCGGTGTCCTCCACGGGTGCCAAGGCAAATTCTTTGGAACAGGCCACCATTTCAATATTCATGCCCATCATGGGAATGACCGCCTTTTGAGTATCCAGATCATCATCCACATAACTGACGGCCATCATTTTCCCGGCACCTGGCAGCATATACGCACTCTTGATCTCCGTCAGTTTGACCACGCGTCCCAACAGATCAACCTGTTGCTTAACCCCCACCTCAAACTCCATCTCCACAGCCTGCATCAAGCCTGCTGTGAACACCTTTGCAGTAAACATGGTGCCCTGCTTGAGGCCATACTTCTCATTGAGCAGACGCATGCCCTCGGTCATAATCACACCCTGCTCCCAAGGTATGTTCTGGGTGCGGCTTTTGCCCATGCTCTTGGTAGTCACCACCATAACACCCTGGTCATTGATTCGTCCAGACACCTCAGTGGACATCAGACTCATCTTCTGCTTCATTTCAAAACCCAGAGGCTTGCCATCAACTGTTTCAATCGCAGTTTCAGACGCTTCAATAGACAAAGGTATACCCATGCGTTTTATCGTCATGAACATGGTCTCAGTGGAACGAACCTCCTGCCCAGTCACCACGCGATCCTCAATAGCATATCCAATCTTTTTGTTGTTCATAAATACTGCCAGGTACTCAGAGTCTGCGACAGCCACCTGGCACACCAGCAATCCAAGTATTAGTCCCAGGCAAACGCGAAAGATCATACGATTCATAGCATCGACTCCTTTTTCAAACTTTCAATGGCATAAAGACGCTCTTGTGTGGCCACATAGAGGACCCCATTGGCTGCCACCGGTGTGGTGGAAATCGGAGCATCAAACTGAACCGTGCAGAGTACTCTCTTGTCTTTTGAGGCAGACAGGATGCAAAAATCTCCGCGCCGCGACCCTACATAGACCTTGCCGTCCGCCACAAGTGTGGCGCCCCAGATCTCACGTTTCAGCTGGTGTGTCCAAACCCCTTTCCCTGTTTCAGCGTCCACACAATGCACGAGGCCACCACAGTCAGCCGCATACACCAGCCCCTTGTGTATGGAGGGGGTCGTGACAGCGTGTTCCTGCAGGGGATAGGACCAGAGCTTGGCTGTGCGCGTCACATCCCCGCGCTGCGTCGCGTCGATACACAGAAGCCATGCGGTCTCCTTGCCCCACCAGATGTCGCCACCGGCTGTGAGGAATATCTTGTTATCATGAAACACGGGCATACCACTGATCGAAGTGGGGCTGACTTTGCGATTCCGTTGATAGCTTCGGACATCTTTTTTGGGCGCATCCGGATCACAGTCAAAACGCCACAGCTGCTTCAGTATGGCTCTGGGTTGTGGTTTAGTTTCATTATCAATGGCTTCAAACCCATACACAAAACCATCGCCTCCTGCAAAAATCACCTGTTTCTTTTTGTGGATGGTTGCCATGGAAGGAGAGGACCAGGTGGAATGAAAGATCTGGGGCCCGATGCGTTCCCCATCCTGAGCCACACACCGACCGGTGTTTTTATTCAGTACAATCAAACTGGGGGCATCTGGACGTTGAATGGTTTTATGGGTTTTATCCACCCCATTACTGCTGTTGAGATACAGCAAATCTCCATCGATCAGGATCGAGGCATGGGCTGAATCATGGGGATACATATCCACTTCTTTTCGCAAATCCGTGACCCACAACAGGTCCGCGTCCTGTAATGTCACGTCGACAGGCGATTCGCCCGGCGCTGTCAAATAGGCCGCTTCATCTTGAAATCCATCATTACCATTGCGCTGCCCCTGGAGGTCCAGACAAATCACTTCAACACGATTGGTCAAAATGTAGACCCTGTTCCCTTCTACGGTGGGCGGTGAACACATGCTAATGTTTGGCCAGTCCTTGAAAATATCGCCGCCAGCAATACGGGGAACTGCCAATTGCCAGCACAGAGTCCCGTCGCTTTCATTGAGACACAACAGGACCGCACGATCTCCCCTGTACCTGGGATCACGTGGCTTTTTATTGTTGGCACCTACCAGTACCCTGCCCCCAGCCACAACCGGTGAGCCGTACGCCTCCCTACCCAGAGATACAGACCATTTGATCCCTTGGCCCGACTTGGGGTCAAACGAATCGGGCAATCCCGTCTCGTAAGAAATCATGTTACGTGTGTAAGGTTGCCCCCACTGGGGGTGATCTGCGGAAAAACACAGGGATGTGTGACAACACGCAATACACACACCCAGGGCAAGGCCCTGCCAAGATATCCACTGGTATTCTTTCATAAGCCTGCTCCTTGGTTTTTAAACCTGAAACACAAGATCAAATCAGTTTTCCAATCAACATGGCTATTAAACGCCAAAACAACCCAAAATAATAGCCTCTTTTTGAGCCTTTCATACGCCCCGATACTGCCTTGGAGACTGCCCCAGAAACTGCTTGAAATTTCGGGAAAAATGATAAGGATCGTCAAAGCCAACGGCCAAGGCAATGTCTTTGACCGTCATATTCGTGGTCCGCAGGAGATTACCCGCTTTATTCATTTTGAGTCGCATGAGATAGTGGCTCGGTGTCAGGGCCCCAAACTGCTTGAACAAACTTGACATGTATCGGGCACTCACGCCACAGACTGCTGCCACTTCGCAGACTGACTCAAGTGACGAAAAACGGGTATCAATATATTGCTTGCACTTTTCATAGGTCCTATAGGTTTGTGAGCTATGCACATGAGCCTGACTTGCAATAGGGGTTTGAGACAAGAGCGCAATTTGAAGATAGTGGCAGCAGATTTCATGGGCATGGGGCGGTTTCTGAAGACCGACGCGAAGCAGATTCTCAAACAAGGCTTGAGTTTTCTGATGTTCTTCAACATGAAGGACGCTATGGGTTTCCAAACTGCTTCTGTCAAACAAGCTCTGACAAGCCTCTCCTGCCAAAGTCACGAAAATATGCACCAGAGGCTCTTTGGCATTGGATTGATAGTGATGACCCGCCCCTGCTGCAAAACCGGATAAGGTCCCTGGCACCAGGTCATAAGACCGTTTATCAGTGTCAAGAACGCCCTTACCTGCCATGGTATACTTAACAAACCAGTAGGGATAAG
>Ga0307990_1001293_pt1 | contig 21288 bp, 19 predicted proteins | sample EllFjometagen129_FD_203168 | JGI IMG/M metagenome (GOLD analysis project Ga0307990, IMG submission 203168) | Marine microbial communities from Ellis Fjord, Antarctic Ocean - #129 | ecosystem: Environmental > Aquatic > Marine > Unclassified | place: Southern Ocean | collected 2014-10-08
GGCGATTTTCGCGTCGAGGGCATCTAATGATTTCATGGAAGGATAGACAGCGAAAAAGAAAAACCCCATAACAATCATTAGACAGATAGCGAGATAGGCCGCACTGCGAGCAGGAATCCAGTCGAATGTAATATGTTTCATATCAGGCCTTAGCAAGATTAATATTTATTATAAAATGAAGCACCTTTTCCCTGTTGCGGCTCTCCTTATAGCTCTTATAAACCTGGGCAGTCTCAAAGATCAAAGAATTTTGAAACTCCAATACATATTCGGCCAGGACAGATTCAAATTCTTTCGGGTCGCCGGTTACAAGTCCATCCACTATAAGTAGTCTTGTATTCTTTTTATCTACCTTATCCGATACCGACCCCATTTTCGCCTTTATGCTGAGAAGACTAATGCTTTCCGGTGTCAGTGCAGCCAATTCGCCGATAGTGGCAATCCCCAGATATCTTTTCCCGTATTCCTGCAGAACCTTCCGTTCTTCTTTTGCTTTTTGAACCATCGGTTGAATTGTCTTTTCATCCACCTGAACCCCTTTGACCAGATTGTTTTGAAGACCGGCTATCATTCCCCTCTTCTGATCTGCAACGTAACCAAACACTAGAACAGAACCGATGGAAAGAGCCATGAGAAAAGCAAAGGTAGAAAATATCACGCGATTCAGCAGCTTAATCCTCGCCTGCTCTTCCTTATCCTTATGTGTAAAGATCAAATTCGGTGTTTGAAATAAGTTCGATAGTGCAAGTCCCAGGGCGGGAGCAAAAGATGTCCTCTCGGCGATAGAAGTATCGGAAGTAATCTGGTCAACAAAGGGACTCTTGGGATCAAAAGGATCGAGCACATCTTTTTCTATGCCCAACTGGTCGCCGATAAAATCTACTACGACGTTGAAAAGATCCGCCGAAATGGAAATATATATTGCATTTATTTTTTCATTCCCCAGTGTGACAGTGTAATGTTCAAAGGTCCTTTCTATCTGCCTCACCAGCCTTTCCAGGGAGGGATGAATCAAATTAAATAGCTCGTGCTGATCAATTCCAAATCGTGCCCTTAACTCGGACCCCGAATCTAAATTGATAGTATGGAGCAATTCCCTTGCTTCATCGATATCCATTTCGACATCAATCATTAACTGTGGTGAGGTACCATCCACAGCAGGCTGGAATTCATTGTGTACGGCATTTCTCCTCGTTTCGTTGTAGTTTTGCCTCAGCGCTTCAACCATGCTGTTGACCCCTGCTTTTATGCCGCGAGTCACCACAAGATTGCCCTTGGAGAATATGTCGATGCGAGACCATTCTCTGCCGATATAGAGCGCAGAGACCGTTCGCCCAAAGGTGGGGATCCAGTTTGTCCTGAATATATTTTGGATTGCAAAGGGGGCAATTGTAAGACCGGCCAGGGGTATACCTGCACTTCCAAAAAGATTCTCCGCATATCTGATTTCTTGTTTTGGAACAGTGTAAACGATGACTTCCAGTTTCGTTACGGCGCCTTCTGTCACCTCTTCCTGGACATCGAAATCAAAAACGACTTCTTTCTCATCGAAGGAGAAATTCTTCTTTGCCGTCCAGAAAACGGCATTTTCAATTTGTCTTTTTCCCACTTTTGGTATTCGAATCTGCTGCAACTCGACATTAGCCGAAGAAAGGAGTGCCCAAAAGCTTGTATTCTTTATCGATCCGCTGAACGTTATGATCTCTTTTCGCAAAAAGCCTGCAAGGTCTCCTATACTGTTGAGATTCACGCCCTGCAAGGGTACTTTTCTGTAATCCAGCAATCTCCATACATCATCAGAAGGATTCGCTACCTTGACCAGCCGTAGTTCGGTGCTACCTATATCTATCCCTACAGAAATTGATTTTTTCAGTGACTTATCTCTGGAAAAGGATATCTTGCTCCCCCCCTTTGATCTCAGTGTACCGTCACTGCCTGAAACCATTCCCCTTTTGCCGTCATTTCTAATGATATCGAGCAATTTTTCTGTCGATGAAATCTCTTTTTCAGAAGCCATTGTATCTTTCCATTAGGTGATTACTCTTCCCCAGGTTAAAAGAAACTCCATGGGCCCTTTACTTTTGTTTTCAACCCCTGAACGTACCCCTTAGGTTAGATTGTAAATTTTTTTATAGTTACCCAACCCGTCTGGTTTGTCAAACTATTTTTAAATATCGCTAACTTGCCAACTTATCTTCTATTCTAATTCCCCTTTTTCTTGATTTCCGAGACCCGCATATTATATCCTTGTTGAAACTTGAAATCCCGATCCCGGATGCGCTCATCATGATTAATTCCATATCAAAAAAAGAAGTTGTCACAATCCTTGAAGACATCGGCATATTACTCGATTTGAGAGGAGACAATCCCTTTAAGTCACGGGCTTATAACAGAGCTGCACGAAACATCGAGGCAATTGATGAGGATCTCCATCTCCTCGTTGAAAGGGATGCACTTTCATCTATAGAGGGAATTGGAAAAGCCCTCGACAAGAAGATTCGAGAGCTTATCACCACGGGAGGCATGGAATATTATGAACAATTAAAGGCCTCTGTCCCCCGGGGGCTCACAGAAATGCTGAATATCCAGGGGCTGGGACCTAAAAAGGTGAGCACTCTCAACAAAATACTGGGAATTGAGACTATGGGCGAGCTTGAATATGCATGCATGGAAAACAGGCTCGTTGAACTCCCGGGGTTCGGCAGGAAAACACAGGATAAAATCCTGTCTGGAATAGTACACCTCAAAAGGTATAAAGAAAGGCGCCTCTACGCACACATTATAGAAGAGGCCGAAGGCCTGCTCACGCTTTTAAAAAACAACGAAATGGTTATATCTGCGAGCCTTGCCGGTTCTGTAAGGAGACTCTGCGATACGGTAAAGGCTATCGACCTTCTTGTCTCAACTGATAATCCGTCAGTGATAGAGAAATTTTTCATATCCCTGCCCCATATCGACGAAATTATCGATAAGCATACAAATCGAATCGTCGTTCTATTGAAGTCGGGCACGCACGCCTGTCTTCACATGGTAAATCCTCAACATTTCCCCTATGCTTTATACACCCTTACGGGCAACACAACACATAGGGCTGTCATGACAGAAAGGGCCAACAGATTGGGCATAACGATGAAGGAATACGGACTTTCCAGAGGAGGCACAGAGGTACCCTGTTCCAGCGAAGCAGACATTTTTTCTACCATCGGTATGTCATACATCCCGCCGGAACTCCGGGAAAACATGGGAGAAATCGAAGCAGCAGAAAACAATGAGATTCCCCCTTTGATCAAGGGATCAGATATCAAGGGTATTTTTCATATACACTCGACAGACAGTGACGGATCGGATACGATTGAAAGGATGGCGCATTATGCGAAAACGCTGGGGATGGAATACATCGGGATCTCCGATCATAGTAAATCCGCCTATTATGCCGGGGGACTTTCAGTAGACGATATAGGAAGACAGCACGAAGTGATCGACAGGCTCAACGATGGAGAGCAAATTTTTCATATTTTCAAGGGAATTGAATCGGATATCCTCCCCGACGGCAGCCTCGACTACGACGACAACATTCTGGATGGCTTTGATTTTGTCATTGCAGCCGTACATTCCCGCTTCACAATGCCTGAAGACGAAATGAATAGCCGCATCATGAAGGCCCTTGAAAATCCTTATACGACCATGCTTGCCCACCCTACGGGCAGGCTTCTTCTTGCACGGGAAGCGTACCCTGTCGACGTGAAAAAAATCATTGACCATGCGGCAAAAACAGGTAAGATCTGCGAACTGAATGCCAATCCGCACAGACTCGATCTGGATTGGCAATCATGCAAATACGCAAAAGATCGTGGCGTAAAGATCGCCATCAGTCCCGATGCGCACAACGTCGATGGACTTAACCATACTGAATTCGGTATTAACATAGCGAGAAAGGGATGGCTGTCGCCTTCAGATTGTATTAACTGTCTCAGCCTCAGGGAAGTCAAACAATTCCTGTCAAGATAATGACATATGACGTCCATGACTACAGAAAAAACGAAAAAACAATGCATCGGCAAGAAATTCCTCTGTTTTCTATTGACAAGATAAATAGTGATACAATATATTGCAACTACGTTTCCACCCACAAACTGCACAATCTCAGAGCATTACGGGTAAATTGCTTCGAATCCAATTGTTCCTGCGTTGAACAGGGAAACAGATTATCATTCCTTGATGACACACCTTATGGCGTTTTCTCACAAGGGGCGCTTGATTCATAGAGACTGACAATACAAATAATGCCGAGGAAGGAGTTGATATGAATTTCGAACTGTCGGAAGAACTGAGAATGCTGAGGGATATGTCATCAAAGTTTGCAAACGCAGAGATTGCTCCCCTTTCTCATGCATGTGACGAAGAAGAAAGATATACCCCCGAAATTCGGATAAAGGCGGCCGAAAACGGTCTTGTCGGCGCCTGGATACCTGAAGAATACGGTGGTGCGGGTATCGGGTTCCTGGGAAATACCATCATTACAGAGGAAATTTCCAGGGTGGACATGGGGATCGGAATCAATGTCTGTGTTGCATCTTTCGGTTGTGAGGCAATCTATTTTTTCGGAACGGAAGAGCAGAAGAAGAAGTATCTCCCCCCCATCTGCAGTGGCGAGCAGGTCAGCGCCGGTGCCTTTTCGGAACCGAATGCGGGAACAGATGTGGCCGGTTATCGGACAAAGGCCGTAAAAGAAGGGAACAATTACACCATCAACGGCAATAAGATGTTTATAACCAATGGAACCGTCTGTGACTGGATGGTAGTTCAGTGTATTACAAATCCTGAGGAAAAAAGACACCACAGTTTCAGCCAGATCATTGTACCGGCCAATGCCGCCGGTGTTATCCGAAATAAAATCCACGGCAAAATGGGTATCAGGGCAAGTGATACAGCGGAAATCGCCTTCGAAGATGTAACTGTGCCGCGTGAAAACCTTGTCGGTGAAGAGAAGAAGGGGTTTCGTCAACTGATGCATTTCTTCGATGTTACACGGGTCATGGTTGCCGGCCAGGCCATCGGCCTTTCCCAGGCGTGCCTGGATGAATCTATAAAATATTCCAAAGAGAGGACTGCCTTTGGCGCCCCCATAGGCAGTTTTCAAGCCACCATGACAAAATTGACTGAAATGGCAGTACGCATAGAAGCCTTAAGAAATCTTGTCTATAAGGCTGCCTGGTCGTTAGACGAAGGAAAGCCCGATTATCATCTGGCCGCAATTGCCAAGTATTACGGCGGACAAACGGCGGTCTTCTGTGCCAACGCCGCAGTCGAAATACATGGCGGCTACGGCTATATTGATGAATATAAGGTACAGAAATTGTACCGGGATGCCAAAATTCTCGAACTTTATGAGGGCACCAAGGAAGCTGAAATTATGACCATCGGCCGAACATTGTTGTCCCAATAGACCTATTTTCTATAACAATATTGCTATTAAACTAAAACCTGCGGCATTATAAGAAAGGAAGACATCATGACACTCACGAAAGCCGAAATAGTACAGAATCTTAATACAAATACGGAATTTTCGAAGGAGAAATGCGCTAAGTTGGTTGAATGCATTTTTGAATTCATCAAAAATGATCTGGGGAAAGGGAAAGACGTACTTATTTCAGGATTCGGTAAGTGGTCGGTAAAAGACAAGAATCCACGAAAGGGGAGAAATCCTCAGACGGGAACGTCTCTCATGCTGGATGGTCGGCGTATTATTACTTTCAAATGCTCACGCAAGTTGAAAGAGTCACTCAATTCCGGTTCCTAGCAACTCATATCAGTATGTTGAATCATATATTTTTTACGTCTGAAGTAGTCGCCTATGATCTTTTCATGATCGAACATCAGTGGTTTCGGGATCTTTTCCTCTCTGAATACTCCAATATCAGAGGCATCGTCGGCCGCTTCAGGGACACCGTTGCCTTTAGCGATGTAAACAGTTGAAATTGTATGGTGCCTGGGATCTCTATCGGGGCTTGAATATGTATGAAGTTGTTCCACGAGAGTTACATCCAGCGATGTCTCCTCTCTTGCCTCTCTTATGGCGGCATCTTCCATCGATTCTCCATAGTCCACGAACCCACCGGGAATTGCCCAGCCTCTTGGTTCGTTCTTTCTCATTATCAATACTATTTCATCTCCCTCCATCTCGATGATAATATCGACAGTCGGCAGGGGATTTACATAAAACTCCATCTCGGCACCGCAGTGGTTACATATTTTTTTTACTTTACAAGACACCTGTAATCCTTTCCCTCCTGGATTGAAACTCCCCGCAGCGATTTGCGCGGGAATGTTCTCGCCTTTTTGTCCATAAATACATTGAAAATCATATTAATTAACGATAAGCAGCCTGTCAAGAACAGATTTTCTTGACAACTCACCGGTAATTATCTAACTTGCAATGGTAAATCTTTTGTCCGGGGGAAATATGAGCGGTGTACTGATTGTAACTCATGGCAAATTGGGTCAAGAATTAATCAAGGCTGCCGAGTTGATTAGGGGAGAAATGACGGGAATGATCTCGATTTCTGTGGATGCCAGGAAGGGTGTGGAAGACCTTAAAAAGGAAATTACGACTGCCATCAAAAAGGCCGATTCCGGTAAGGGTGTCTTAATCCTGACAGATCTTTTCGGCGGAACTCCTTCGAATATTTCGCTCTCCTTCCTGAAAAAAGGTAAGGTTGAGGTAGTTACCGGTGTCAATTTGCCCATGCTTCTGAAAATATCGGAGATCAGTAAAGAAACGACACTGATCGATTTTGCCGATTCCATTAAAGATTACGGTAAGAAAAATATCCGCCTTGCCAGTGAAATTTTAAACAAGAAAGTCGGCACCTAATTTTTCCAATGGACTATATTTTGATTCGCGTTGACAACAGGCTCATTCACGGACAGATAATCGAAGGATGGCTTCCCTTCCTCAAGTCGACTCGTATTATCGTGGTAAACGACGAAGTAGCCACGGATCTCTTCAGAAAAACGGTCCTCGAGATGGCGGTGCCCTATGATGTTGAAGTCCTGGTATATACGGTAGAAGAATTTTCCAATGCGCGCACCCATGAAGAGAGCGACGGGAAACGAACGATTGTCCTCTTTGAAAATATCATCGATGTCTTGAAAGCCTACGCCTTGAATTTCCGCTTTGACAAACTGAATATAGGTAATGTGCACAGTGAAGAGGGTAAGATTTGCTTCACGCCATCCATATTCCTCAATGAAGGGGATGTGAAAGACCTGATGTGGCTCATAGATCTGGGAGTTGAAGTAGAAGTGAGATCGGTACCAAGAGATAAGCCCATCGATTTTCGTGATGTCGCAAAAAAGATCAAATTTTAATATTGCTTTCCTTTACACAGGGATTGATGCATGTTGATTAAATCAATTGAAGTGGCAATTGCAGGGGGGATTTTATGTCTTGACAGGGTTTTTCTACAAGCCATGATATCGAGACCGCTTATTGCGGGTCCCATTATAGGGGCTCTCCTCAATGATCCTTATACAGGACTGATAGCAGGGGCCTTCGTGGAGCTGATATGGATTGACCGATTGCCCATAGGAAACCATATCCCGCCAAACGGATCAGTCGTCGCCATTCTGATAACAGCAGGCTCCATCTTGGCAGGAAATCAGCTGGGACAGTTATCACAGAGTCTCTTTGTCTTCGCCTTTCTCTTGTTCCTGCCTGTGGGACCTATAGGAAAGAGAGTTGAATCATTGATAAAGAATTCTAACAACCTTTTGTCAGAAAAGGCCATGGAAGCCGCACGGGATGGCAACATTAAAGGGATTTTCCGCCTCCATATCTCAGGCCTGTTGAAAACCTTTCTCAGTAACATTGTCCTCATCTTCATACCGCTGATAGTCGGTTTCGCGATTCTTTTATGGTTATACCCCCTTCTTCCGGTCGTACTATTGAAAGCCCTCGACTATACCTATTTCGTCATCCCCCTTGTCGGTGTAGCCGTTGCCCTCAATACCATCAAATTGCGTGGAACCGTGCCGCTATTTTCCGGGCTCTTTTTGATTTTAACAGTCATAGTGAATATTTTCTGATATCATCGCCCACACTCTACAGGTCAAGGAATACATGAAAATACCTGACATCAAAGACATAATGGTGAGTCATATGGAGGCCAGTGACCTGGATGAGGTGCTTGCCATCGAAAAGGCATCCTTCCCTACACCGTGGTCTGAAAACATGTTTCTTGAAGAACTCTATTTTCCCCTCTGTTATGATCTTGTAGCCGAATTGGATGGAAAGATTGTCGGTTATATCAGCTTTATCATTATCATTGATGAAATCCATCTGAGAAATATAGCAATCCGTGAAGACATGAAAAGATACAAGATAGCCTCAAAACTGATGTGCGAGATGTTCAGAATATCTATTGAAAAGGGAGCAAGCTGGTGCACCCTTGAGGTGAGGAAATCAAATCATTTCGCATTAGGGATGTACAAAAAGTTTGGTTTTGTGATAAGTGGGGTGAGACCTCGCTATTATTCAGATACACATGAGGATGCCCTTATCATGGAAAAAACAATTTAATAATAAAGAGTTTTGAACTGAACAGCGAGCGCATTCCCCGCTGCTTGCGGCGGGGTTAGCGAGCGAATATAAAATAAAACAATTCCTTAACAGTCGGAGATTCCCAGCAACTTGTTGCGGGGAGATTCAATTTTAAATGCTTAATGTTTAATTAAGAAAGCATACTTCCTTCGTCCAACACTAAGCATTCAACATTTTGACTACTTGTAAGGTGTACATGAAAACAGTTACCACGGGAAAGATCCTTTTTAACAGACAATTATTCAAAGAATACCATCTGATGGGATTGAAGGTACCGGCGTACTTTCAGGAGTCCCTACCGGGCCAGTTCGTAATGCTCAGGGTTCCCGGAAGGAATTTCCCATTCCTGGGAAGACCACTCAGTATATATTCACTCTATATGCATCAGACAGATAGCGTCATTGAAATACTCTATCGCATCGCGGGAAAGGGAACGGATCTCTTTGCCCACATGAAGAAAGACGATGACGTAAGCGTCCTGGGCCCCCTTGGACGTGCCTTCGATGTTCAGGCAGAAGGGAAGCATATCATCCTCGTTGCCGGCGGCGTCGGTGTGGCACCCCTCTCATTCCTTGCTGAGCACTATGGCAGGCTGTTCCCCGATGATACCTTACACATTTCCTGCTATCTCGGTGCGAAAAGCAGCGACACACTTATCGGCCTTGAACGATTGGAACATCTGTGTTCCCACGTGAAGATAAGTACGGACGACGGCAGCGCCGGATATCACGGTCTTATAACCGATTTATTCGATAGGGATTTTCTGTCTTCCCCTCATGAAGATGCCTTCATATATGCCTGCGGCCCCCATCAGATGATGAAAAGCCTCGCCCATATCCTGGAAAGACACCCCTGTGAATGCCAGGTATCTGTTGAAGAGAGGATGGCATGCGGCATAGGCACCTGCCTTGGATGTACCGTCGTCATAAAATCCGACAAGACTAAACAAAAATTCGTACGGGCCTGCAAGGAGGGCCCCGTTTTCGATATTAAAGCGATAGACTGGGATTGAAATGAAAAATATGACTGTCGATATCGGAGGGCTCGTCATAAAGAACCCCGTTATGACCGCCTCGGGAACCTTCGGATATGGCGAGGAATATGCGCCCTATCTTGATCTGGAACGATTGGGCGCCATCATTGTGAAGGGACTCTCCCTCAAGCCGAAAGCGGGCAACTATCCCCCACGGATTATCGAAACGCCGTCGGGCATGCTCAATGCCATAGGTCTCGAAAATGTAGGCGTGGAAAGCTTCATAAAAGAAAAACTTCCACCCCTCAAAGAACTTGCAGTTCCCATCATTGCCAACATATTTGGAGAAACAGTGGAAGACTATATGAAGGTCGCTGAAATCCTGAGTGAGGCCGGTGGGGTTTCGGGACTGGAGATTAACATATCCTGTCCGAATATAAAAAAAGGGGGTATCGACTTCGGTACCGATCCCGATCTGGCCTTTGAGGTGACGCGCTCAGTCAAGAAGGTCACCCATCTGCCCGTTATTGCCAAACTGACGCCCAATGTTACGGATATAACGCTCATAGCAAAAAGCGTCGTCGATGCCGGCGCAGATGCCGTCTCCCTCATCAATACACTGAAAGGGATGTCCGTAGATATAGTAAAGAGGATTCCTCATTTGAAAAACATCACCGGTGGATTATCGGGACCGGCAGTGAAACCGGTTGCCCTCAGGATGGTCTGGGAGGTTGCCCGGTCGATTTCCGCCCCGGTGATAGGTCTCGGAGGAATCATGAATGCCGAAGATGCGCTGGAATTCCTCATCGCAGGCGCAACTGCCGTACAGGTAGGAACGGCCAACTTCATCGACCCCGGTGCGACGATGAATATTCTCGATGGGATAGATCGGTATATGGAAGAAAAGGGTATCGACAATATCACAGATCTGACAGGGAGCTTGAGGACATAGGGGTCAGGTCTCAACATTTGACATTTTTATGCTCTTGGAAAAATCCCACAGTCTCTTCTCAAAAATGTCAAATGTTGAGACCTGACCCCCTCAGAGGTAGTCTTCCATCTTCTCTTTTTCCAGTATTTCTACCGCCTTTTTAACGTCCTGTGAAGACCCCCTTTTACAGACCATTATCGAGTCCTCCGTTTCCACAACAATGATATCCTTTACTCCAACGAGTGTTACCAGTTTATGGGGACTGTAAACAAGGTTTGCCGACGATTCAACGGATATGTGGCTTCCGATCACCGCGTTTTCATAGTGATCCTTATCAAGTATCTCCCACAGCGCGTCCCAGCTCCCTATATCGCTCCAGCCGAAGTTCCCCTTGATCAGGAGAACGTTGTCCGCCTTTTCCATGACGCCGTAATCTATGGAAATCGGTGTTACACCCTCATATATATCGTGTATTTTTTCCTTTTCCCCCTTGGATCCGATGGCGCCTTCCATCTCCACAAGGGCTTCATAGAGGTCGGGAAGAAGGCGCTCTATCTCTTCCAGAATGGTTGATACCTTCCATATAAACATTCCGCTGTTCCAGAGGAAATTACCATCCTGAACGAATGCCTGTGCCGTCTCTATCTCGGGTTTTTCACGGAAGGACCCTACACCATAAATATCTCTCCCCCCTGCCGTGCCGACCCTTTTCCCCTTTTCGATATATCCGTAGCCCGTCTCGGGTCCTGTGGGTGTAATCCCGATTGTAATGAGTGATGATGTTCTCTTCGCCATTTCACCTGCAGCTGCAAGTGTTTCTATGAACTCTTTTTCTCCCCTAATGAGGTGATCGGCAGGTAAAACTACCATGGTGTCATTTGGGTCCTTTTTCTTCAGATAGAGAGATGCCAGACCGATACAAGGAGCGGTATTTCTCCCCATGGGTTCAACGATAATATTTTCACGAGGCAGGTTCGGAAGCTGTGCCGCCAGATCGTCTGCATGAGTGGCTACTGTCACGACATAGATATCGTCTTCATCAATGTAAGATTTTATCCTGTCCACCGTTTGCTGGATGATCGATCTTTTACCGGTAATATTCAGTAAATGTTTCGGCTTCTTCGTTCTACTTAACGGCCAGAATCGCGTCCCTCTGCCCCCTGCCATGATTACTGCAAACATACCATTCACCTCCGTGAATAATTATTAATTTTGAATTTTTAATGCTTAATTACAAAACCCATTAACATTAAGCATTAACCATTAAAAATTCAACTTTAGGAATTAAGCATTCCTCTTAAATTTCTTCCTCTGAAAAGGGAATCGTCACCGCGTATATCCCCCCTTCAACAACGGCACGCAGGGAATATTGATTCTTTTCAAAAACCTTCATCATCGACTTGTTATCCGTCAGAACATCGGCCGTGAAGCCTTTAATACCCCTGGACTTTGCTATATTGATGAGTAATTCAAAAAGATAGGTACCCACGCCTGATCCCTGATATTTTTCATCCACAATAAAGGCCACGTCGGCAGATCGTCCATTGTCAGATTTTACGTAGCGGCCTTCCGTGATTAAACGTTCTGCTCCTCCGTCCTCTAAAATCCCCACTATTGAAATGGTTCGCCCATAGTTTATATTGACATATTCCTGCATCTTCTTGTGAGGCATGGTCTTTATGGGGCTGAAGTATCGGTAGTAAACCGCCTTATCTGAAAACCGGTAGAACAGTCGTCTCATGTCATCTTCATCGGAAGGTTTCATGACCCTGAAATGGACGATCATATTATCTTTAAAGGTGTGGGTATAGGCTATGTCGCCCGGATAGAGATGCCCCGATTCGGACAAGTATATCTGATCGGAAAAAATGATATTCCCATCCTTTGCCTTTTTGACCAGGCCTTCCCTGTCGTCGGGATGGGCAATATCGATCAACGCCAGGGCCCTTTCCCGAACCGTCCGTCCCTTCAGATATGCGATGCCGTATTCTGTGGCAATCAGATCGAGTGATATGGTGTCGGTAAACTGATTTGGATAATTCTCAATTGAAGGAAGAATATTTGGATCACCCTTTAAGTTTCTGCTGGGAAGCGCAAATACTGTCTTACCACCATGCGATAATGCGGCACCTTCGAATAGTTCCGCAGCCTCTCCGGGTCCGATAGCAATGCTCCCCTTTCCTATGTGAAGGGCAACCCGGCCCGATAGATCCACCTTCCGTGCCGGTATTACGCCGACAAATTTATCATTATAGCCTATATTTCTTGAATCGGCGCAGACATCGAGTCCCTGAAACTCTATCGCGGGATTGTGGTGTAACCAATCCATGAGTTCCGGTGTGCCCTGAGCGTAGGAGACTACCGTTTTGCCCCTGAAATATCTTTTACGTCTGTTGGTAACGGCGCCGCTTTTCATGAGGTCCATGACAGTGTCGGTCATCATCAATGAGTGCACGCTCAAATCCTTTTTATTGCGAAGATGTTTTCCCAGTTCCTCAAATAAAGGCCCCACGAAAAAGGAAAGACAACTCCCGTCTTCAATAATGGAGGCGACATTTGCGGCCACTTTATTAAATATGTCATCATCGGGCCATCGTGGAAAATAGAGGGGGGGATCGGCAGACATGACAAAACAGTCGAATTCTCCGGCATTGACAAGCGTATCTCCCAGTGTGAAGGGAATCTTATTATTCAGCACCCCTACAACCAGTGAGGCCTGTTCCATGGCATACCGGGCAACATCCACTGAAACTCCCAGACTTGCCATTCCCTGCTTGTCGGGCGGGGTTATCTGCACAAAGGCCGCATCAATCCGTATGACACCGGATTTAAAAAGTTCAGGTATGCGGGAAAATCGACAGGGAATCAGGTCAATTCTTCCGGCAGTAATCGCCTCACTGGCCACCCAGCCCGAGAAAAATGTCTTGAGTCTATATTTTTGAGCGTAACTTTCATCGATGGGGATTGCCTCACCCAGGCTGATAAGCTGAACAAGTTCCAGATCGACTAAATTATTGGCATCGGAAGCCATAAGGTGCCGTATAAGAGTACGAGGTTCGGCAACACCGGTACCAAGAAAAATACTCATCCCCGGCTTTATTTTTGAAATGACTTCTTCTGGAGAAACAATTTTATCTTCCCATAGTTCAGACATCACAACCTCTCAAAGTGGTTATCAGGTCTCAAACATTTGACATTTGTCTAAAGATGTTCCTTCGCAACGCTATATTATGAAATGTCAAATATTGAGACTTGACCCCGTTATGATATATCAATTTACGTGGGATTTTCAAGCTGAATTGACGGGTCCGAACTGATAACCGGCAAGACCTTTTCCAAACTTCTAAATCTTCAAACGAGGACCCCATAATCCGCCTCTTTCTTATGTTTTTAACCAGCAACCAGCAACCGCTAACTGGTAACTGATAACTGTTTCACTCTTTCATCTCAATCCTGTAGAGGGCGAACTCCTTTCCTCGTTCGCTCTCCCACATAATTTTTTCAGTATGAAACTTTTTCAGGATATTTTTACAGAGCATCGGTTGCGCATCACTGCTCACGGTGCACCAGTAGTTGTAGTGGAAATAGACACCGCCGGTATATCTCCTGAAAAAGTGTTGCAGATGGATATTCTCCGACATTGCTATTGATGCCTGAGCTGCATTTTTCCCCCATAGGAGAAACATATTGGGGTTGTGAGTAAATATGAAAGAATGGGGAGGTATCGTCTCCGCGATTTTTTTTGCGAAACGATGATCTACACGTGAGGCCCACGCCTCCTGAGTGGCAGCCCGAATGTAGGGCATGAAGGATAAAAAACAGAGGATGATGAGGATTGACAGGGCAGCTTCTGCGTATCTCGCCTTAAACCTGTCATTTATCCAGGCGCAGAGTTGCGAAGCCCCAAATCCTCCCATTAGGGCCAGTGACATGTTCGAAAGGAGTGAAAAGCGGACGTCGGCGCCGTAATTGTAACTCCCGGCATAGAAAAAGAGGAATATTCCCCAGAAGACGATAAACCAGGAGACAATGATCGTCTTTTCCCTGCCGCAAAAGGAGGCAAATAGTCCCCTTTCGGTACTGCCTGTTGATCCGAATGAAAATCTTCCTTTCCACCATAACAGGGGCATGGCCAGCCCGGCAAGAGCCAGCAGGGTAAGGATAAGGGGAAAACGTTTATTCATGAAATAAAAAGGAGCGTTTACTGCAATATTTTTATAAAAATGTGCAATTGCAAATTTTGAAGAATTACCGGGGGCTCCCCAGCTCTGAGACTTTACAACGTAGAGATGAACGAGGTGTGGCAGAGAGAGTGCAAGAAGAAGGAGAAGAAATAGGTAAAACCTCTGCCGTGTAAACTCTCCCGGTGCCATAAGAATCAATGCCAGCGCAGCCGGAACAAGAATAAGACCCGACTCTGGCCTGAATTGGATAGCAAAGGCGAAGGTCGTCACGGCCAGAAAGAGCGACCTTTTGTCGGAATTCTTTATAAAAAAGATGACCGACAAAAGGGCAAGACCACCGAACAACGCAGCCGATGGCTCGTTGGCCATCGTGTTGGACCATCTGATTCCTTCGGGGATGATCGCCAACAAAAGCGCGCCAAAAAGCCCCGCCCCTTCACTGCCGAATAAGAGAAAACCGAGAAGAAAAACAACCGCAATAGATAAGGCCCACAGGACATTATTCAGTACATGCACGCCTATATGGGAAATCCCTGTCGCCCGGTAAAGAAGGCTTATCAGATAGGGCCATGCGTTGGGTTCCTTGCTGTGTTGAAGCTGGTGGCATGTATAGACGCCATAGAGCGTTTCTCCATTGTTACACATGCCCGCCTTTTTGGCGCAGGCTATGTTCTGGCCTATATTCATATAGATATCTTCATCATAGAAGATTCTGTGAATACGCGGCGCTGCAAACATGGTCACCGCCGTTCCAAGGAGTACTATAATGAGCAGCAGTATCCATGCCTTTCTTGAGACGGGGCCGAATGCCTTTCTCAATATACCGCTATTGAGAATCACAGCCAGTATGATCAGGTAGAAGGTGATCTCAAGAAAAAGGGGCGAAACCCATGCGAGCTGATTTTTTAACTGCCCCTGGTTATGAACGGTGACCCAGGCAATCGCCAGCGAAATCAAAAGGGCATAGAGAATTGCGATAACTGAGATATTTATGCGTGTTTTTTTATTCATAGCGCTCTTCTCACCAGAAAGTCTCCCATGGCGAGATACTCGTTGCCTGTCTCGACCATGGTCTTGACGGCGTCCTGGGGCGAACAGACCATCGGCTCACCGTGCAGGTTGAAACTTGTGTTCAGTAAAACGCCGCGGCCCGTCAATCTCTTCATCTCTTCCAGAAGCCGGCGATAGAGACCATCCTCTCGGGGAACTATCTGGGGACGGCATGATCCGTCAACATTGATGACACCCTTCATGAGGTTTCTCTGTTCCTCTTTCACCATATAGGCTATGGTCATGAATCTGTCCGGATTTCCCTCATAATCCTCAAGGATCTCAGGGGCATCTTCCTCGAGTATGGAGGGACAGAAGGGCTGGTACCAGACCCTTTTTTTCAGCCTGAGATTCAAGGCGTCCTTAATTTTCTCGGAATCTGCCCTGGCAAGAATCGAACGCCCTCCCAGGGACCGGGGACCAAGCTCCGTGGCACCCTGGAACCAGAACACGATTCCTCCCCCGGCTATAATCTCAGCAACGTCCTTCACAATATTCCCGCTTTTCTCATAGGGAAGGTTGGCCTCATTGATGGCCCTTTCCATCTCGTCTTCATCATAGGCGGGACCGAGAAAGACGTGTTCCATGTCCATCCGGCTCGTGCCATTTACGAGTCGATTCGCTTCAATAGCTGCACCGAGGGCCAGACCGCCATCCCCCATGTGGGGAAAGACAAAACACTTCTCAACTTCCGGGAGCAGCCTGATAAGACGATTTACCTTCACATTGGAAAATATTCCCCCCGCAAGACATACCCTGCCGATACCTGCCTCCGCAATCGCGTTTTTTACCAGTTCCAGTATCTTTACCTCAAGGGTCCTCTGAGCCATATAGGCAAACTGCTCTGAGGGATATCTCCAGAAGATGCTTTTTAATTCATCGTACATTGCAAGAGAGGAATGGCTGCACCTGACTGACAACCCCCTTATGTCAATCAGATCCATCAGGGGATTACTTTCATCATCGACGGGATAGGCATAATTTGCCAGGGCCATCACCTTCCCTTCATCTTCGAGTTCACGCATGTTCATCAGGTTGGTTACATGCTCAAAAAATATGCCAAGCGAGTGGCGTGCAGATATGGCGGCCTTTTTATCCAGGACCTTATCCCTGAAGACATAAACCGATCCCGAAAGTCCGTCTCCCAATCCATCCAGTGTTATGACAACACAGTCCTCGAAACCGCTGCAGAGGGCGGCCGCCGAGGCGTGTGAAAGATGGTGATCTATCAGATGCAACCGGAAGTCTCTGAACCCGACATCCCTCAATCGATGTTCCACCCTGTTTCTGCTTATCCTTCTCGTCAAAAAGGAAGGGGGATATTCGGTGAGGCGGTATTTCATCCTTTTCTTCAAGGAAGTGAATCTTCCGGGGGTTTTCTTTCTCCTCCTGATAAGGTAATATTCCTCCCTTAAAGAGGGGAATATCCTCGTCAGCGTCTTGGCAAAATCGGAGGTCGAACAGGCAATTTCAGTTATTTCGTTGATGGAGGTACCGGTATATTCCAAGCAGGCCCGAATAGACCGTTCAGGAAAGGTGATCTCCAGTTTTCTCCGGCTCAGTCTCTCCTCATTTACGGCAAAGAGTATTTTGTCCCCCTCCACCAGAGCGGCTCCCGAATCATGCCCGTCCCAGATACCCAGAATCTTCATTGTATGACAACCCCACTATTATATAATTCTCAATTTTTAATTTTTAATGTTGAATTAAACTACGCTGGTTCAACATTGTTTTCATTGAGCATTAAAAATTAATAATTAATCATTCGTTAATCCCCGGTTATAGTAATGGCAAAGATGTTTTCCTGCTCGAAAAAGCGCAATTGCACATCAAAATTCTTATGAGAAGCTAAATTTAATACGACCCTGGTTTTACTCTCTGCAGCAATATGGATACCGATTCGAATTCGAAGAACTATTTCCCCGCCTGTGTTTATCCTGTGCTCAATATTCTTTTCTATCCCCGTGTCGTAAAAATCGCATACCACACGATTTTTTTCGCCTTCCATTCCAAAGACCTCCGGCGGATAGAACCCATTCAGTTTAAATAATACTGTTTCTTTATGTGGCGATGTCTTTTCAAATCGGATTTCCTCAATGAGGCGTTCGGCGGCACATGTCTCATAACTACTGAGAGATATAAGCATACCTGCAAGTATTATTAGGCACATAAATTGCCCGATATGTCTCATCTTCCATGCCATGACAACAATATCTCTTCACGAAATAACTGCTCAGGTTATTAATCTGAAGACTGAAGGATACTAATTAATCCCCCCAACGGCAAAAAAGTATTTATGAGCAATGTTCTTGCTTGCTCTTATTGAATTATATGAGTTTATCAACATTAAGCATTAAAAATTAAGAATTAAACATCTTACCTTCCTCATCCCCCTCATGAGTAAATCCATTTGATGAACCCGACGCCACTCCTTGCAATATGGCGGATACCACCCATGCGCATCAGTTTCCACATCCCTGCAACGCGGCGGAGACTGAGGTAAAATTTCAAATAACCCCGCTTCCGGTACCGATTCACGACGGAAGGGGAAAGTCCCGGCAGATCCATGACAGCATTATTCTGGCTGAATTCTTCAAACCCCTTTCCTGTGATCCAGCCTTTGTCACTGGCCTCGTCATAGAGAGAAGACCCGGGAAAGGGGACGGCACAATAAAACTGTGCCACATTCGGGTTGAGTTTCATAGCAAATTTTATTGTTTCCTTGATAGTGTCCTCATTTCCCTCTGGAAAACCGAGAACAAAATGACCGGCCACCAGTATGCCCGCCCGTTTAGCCATCTTTACCGCCATTTCAGACTGATTCAGTGTAATGCCTTTCTTCATCTCGTCCAGAACCTTCTGACTGCCCGATTCGATTCCGTAACTTATCATCCAGCATCCGGCTCGCGACATAGCCTTCAGCAGTTCCTGATCGACGGTATCGACCCTGCTGTTGCATGTCCACTTCATATCGATATTACGTCGCCCGATCTCTTCGCAAAATCGCATCACATAATCTCTATCGGCGGTAAATGTATCGGCCCAGATAAAGAAATTGCTGATTCCAAACCTGCTAACAATGGTTTCTATCTCATCCATCATTCGTGAAACCGATCTTCTTCGAAGCTTTTTCCCATAGTACGTTCCCGTGGTACAAAAGCTACAGGCATAGGGACAACCCCTGACGGGCAATAGTATCACATATTTTTCACCGATCAGTGGCAGCCTGTATCGATTCAGATCGACGAGATGCCAGGCCGGAAAAGGGAGGGAGTCGAGATCGGGCATGTATCCCCTGGGACTATTATGGACAACATTGCCCGCTTGATCCCTGAAGCTGATGCCCTTCACCGATTCTATAGTATTATTATTCCGAAGGCACTCCACCAAAGCGACAAGGGTCTCTTCCGGTTCGTTACGCATGACGCAATCGAGTCCATCCGATTCCCTTAAGGTTTTCTCCGCCAGTGTCGTCACATGGGTCCCAAACACTGCAGTACATACGTCTGAACTAATCTTCTTGAATGCAGGCGCCAGTGCCAGATCGCTCTGTATTGAGGTCGTGCCCGTGGCCCAGGCAATAACGTCAAAGGTCCCTCTCGAAGTCCGTTCCAGAAGATCATCTACCGATATTATTTGAGCCGGACAGTCTAAAATGGCTACATCATGTCCCTTTTCTTCCAGCATGGCTGCCGCAGTGGCAAGTGTTATGGGGGGCCACTGGGTTGCCCACGCACCCTGTTCATGAGTGCATCGACCCTCCCTGATGAAGGCCTTGTTATCATAGGTAGGTGGATTGAGAAGCAAAATTTTCATGAAAATAATTATTAATTCTCAATGGTTAATGTTCAATGGTTGAAGGTATTGCTTTATACCGAAGGTCTAATGCTGCATTCATTGTAACTATTCAGTACAACGTTCTTTTACATCCATAAATGCAGAGTACTTTCCCTGAAACAGCAAGCGCAAGGCATCGGACGCAGTAACTCCTTGTTTTCTGCATGTTGATAGATAGCTTCGGATTCGGCAGAAGATTTTAGCGCCATCCATTGACCGAAAGCATCCCGATATCTTTTGCTGAACCTTGGTCATTCGCAGGTCACTCTCAGCTTGGTTGTTTGAGAAAGGCACGTTTTGATCAACCATGAATCGTAACGTTTCATTCTCAAAGTCCCGCAGGCGTTCCAGAAGATTCCTTGCTTTTGATCGTGCAGTCTTACCTCTTTTCTTTTTCCCTGTTTCCTCTGGTGGCGGGCATTCCAGTTCAGCTTCACGCAGCAGGTCACGGTAACGTTTTCTGTAATGCTCCGACTGGGCTGTTTCAAGGCAACCTCCCGCAGCATGGACAGCCTTGTTGATTTCCTTCAGAAGCATCATCATCTGCTCTGCCCATTTTTGTTTGTCCTGCTCTGCTGCACGTTCAAGCTCTCGCAGGTGATGGGCGTTGCATAGTGCGTGTGAACCGCCGTATTTGAAGTAAGGTTTCCAATGATCATGACAGATGATGCCTTGATATGCTGATAGTATCCCCATCTCGTCCATCGCTTCAGATCCTCGTTTGGCGTGGGGATAAAAGCAGGTGAAATTTTCATTTGAAACATTATGCAACCAACGTCTGGTTCCGCCGATATTGATGCCGGTTTCGTCGCTATGAATCAGCGCTGATGACACAAGCTGCCCTTTGACCCATGATTCAAAGAGCTCAAGACGTTCGAAGGCATCCCTGTTGAAATTGACGATAGATCCGGCACTGACAGGGATACTCATCTGATCCAGGAAGTGATCTTCGATACGGTTATAAGGGACCAACTGATACTGGGACATATAGACTGCATTGACCTTCACACCGATACCGTATTGTACCGGTCTTGTGACGTCTTTGGGAAAGGTCGCCACATAGCGCTTGCCCTTTTGATCTTCCAGAATCTCGGCACGCCACTCGGTAATAAACTTTCTGATATCGAGATCGACAACCTGGCGGGTCTCGAATCCAACCGACTGGTAGTCCCTTTGTGGCACGGTGTTTCTGTCAACCGGGATCACTTTAACCAGATCCGGATCGGGAAACGGCTTCAGCGTGGTCCCAATATGTCCCGGTTGTCCGCCCGGTCGGCGTGTTGCCTGCTCTTTTGATTTTTTCTTTCGATTGGGATCAGATGACGGCGGTTTGCTGCTGTTCTTGCTGTTGAGTCCCAAACGGTTGGCCAAAATGGTAACCAGAAGCAGCAAAACTTCAAGGCTGGCCTTGAGCGCCGGAGACAAATTTTTCTCTTGCGCAATAAGGTTGTTGACCCGCTTGATAGCCGCTTCAACATTTATGTTTTCAACCGTCATCCCGTCACCTGTGTTTGTGATGAGACACTATACCACAGGTTTTGAGAACCGATTTTTTGTCGCCAGGATCTATTGTGGCGCGTTATTTCAATTCATTCACGAACGGCTCTGCTGGGATATTTTGCAGGCACATCAGGCAGTACATAATGCCTTCAACATACGATTATGGGCAAGGTGTTACAGTGACCGGTTTTTTGATAATTTACCAAAAATA
>Ga0307990_1001295_pt1 | contig 21277 bp, 15 predicted proteins | sample EllFjometagen129_FD_203168 | JGI IMG/M metagenome (GOLD analysis project Ga0307990, IMG submission 203168) | Marine microbial communities from Ellis Fjord, Antarctic Ocean - #129 | ecosystem: Environmental > Aquatic > Marine > Unclassified | place: Southern Ocean | collected 2014-10-08
TCCAATAGGTGTGCCACAGCGATATTGGCCTCCACCATGAACATCTCAATGATCGTGTGTGTGTCGCTTGTGTCTTCAGGCTCTACCCCTGTGACGCGTCCCGTATCGTCCAGAAGCACGCGTGTCTCCGGCATGGGCAGCTGTAGCAGTCCTGCCCTGCACCGTTTGTCTTCCAGGATACGAGCCAGGGTTTCCATGTCACGCAGCAGTGTCACCACGGGCTTGGGCATATCCTGATGCTTGCCTCGAATGGCCTGGTCTGCCTGCTCATATGTCAATCGCATCCGGGACCGAATCACAGTATTGACAAAACGTGACCCCGTGAGTGTGCCGTCTTCGTGATATGTCAAAAACACCGTCTTGGCATACCGAACTTCGTTGGGCTGTAAAGAACAGAGCCCCGTGCTAAGAATCTCAGGCAGCATAGGAAGGGTTCGCCCTGGTAGATACACTGTATTGCCTCGCTTGCGTGCGCCGCAATCCAGAGACGACCCTCTGGGTACAAAATAGCTCACATCCGCGATATGCACACCCAGTTCCCACAAACCTTTTTGAGTTCGGGTCAGGCTGATGGCGTCATCAAAATCCTGGGCATCCGGTGGATCGATGGTCACAATCAAGTGGTCCGTCAGATCCTCCCGATCCTGCGTGTCTTCAGGACGAAACCTAAATCGGGCATTATTCGCCTCCACCAAACTGGAGGGCTCAAACAGATCCAGCAAACCATACCGCTGCATAATCGCAGAAATCTCGGCGGCATAGTAGCCTGTAAAACCCAAGACCTCTGAAATCACGCCTCGAGCCGGCTCTGACCGAGTGGGATAAGATCGCAGCAATACCACCACCTTATCCCCATGCCGTGCTTCACGAAAATTCACCTTTTCTATCAGGATGGGGCGACAGAAATCTCCCCCATCTGGCAACACATGCCACTGTCCCTGAGACTGACGCAACATACCCACAACCTTGGTGTGAGCCCGCTCTAGAACCTTGACCACTCGACCCAAAAAACGTACCTGGCCCGTTTTATCGCTCTTGCGCTTAACCTGAATCACCACCCGATCGCCTGACATGGCGCTGCCTGTGGCACTGGCCGGGATAAATACGTCATCCTCAACCAAAACCTGCAAAGGCGTGACAAACCCAAATCCATGGGCATTGGCACGGAAGTATCCGGTCACCTCGTCCGACAGAGACGGCAAATGCACCAGATCATTGGCCCCCATCACCACATGACCTTTTTCGCACAAAAGGTCCAGCGCCTCATCAAAGACAGGCAACAGATCCCGCGTCACACCAAGTTCCTGCTCCAGAAGATCCACAGACCTGGGTGTTCCATCCTTTTGAAGCAGGTGCAGAATATGGTTTTTGAGCCTGTCCAACATGCGAGCATTATAGCACATCTTCTCTCAGAAAAATGAGCCGCATCACCCATTGTTTTACTATTTTTCAAGGGAAGATTTCTGTCCGTAGCCCCTGGCATCCTGGCAGACCACCAGTTCAGGATGTCATAACCGCGGCTTGACCAGGTGTTCCCTATTTAGAGAGAGATATTTTTGTATCGCCTTGCCAAGGTGGATTTTACCAAGGAACAGGCCTGAGAGAGGGGGTGGTCCAAAAAGCCACAGTCGCATAATTTGATTACCCCTCAGGATCAATCAAGCCGTTGTCTGTGTTTCCTACCCCTGTACTATTGAGCTCAATCAATATCTCGTCGAGTTGTCGGTTGAGTTGAGCAATGGTCTGCTCCTGCGCCTCGTTGGCTTGCTCCAACTCCCTAATTCGCCGATCCTTGCTGCTGGAATCGATTTTAAGGAAATCGATAGACGCCGAAACCTTTATATACGCTTTGAGTGCGACTTCCCGCTCCACTTTGACCGCATTTAGCTGGGTCTCCAACTCTGCACACTTTTTAACAGTGCTCTCAATTTGTTGTTTCAAAACCTTGTTTTCCCGCTGCATGGTTTCCAGAATCTGCCGGTACAGACTGTCATCCTGAGACGCTCGAGATGAGTAAGGCACATGACGTTGGTCTTGAAATGACCGAGGTAAAGGCTTGTTGTCAGACGCAGACCCATCAGATCGTTGGTCACATCCGACCAGCAAAACACCGCAAAATAAAACGCCAACCAAAATCATTCCAGAACCAGCGATCTTCATAACTAAGCTCCTTCCCCATAGAAGTTCCAAGAGTCTCTCACCACATTCTATTCTTCCCCATGACTATCTCGTGCGTTCATCACACAAAACGCACATTTGACTGATTTCATGCGGCTTTACTATCTTATGTGTGCTTAGAATGGCCCTGAGGTGACAGCCGTTTTTTTTCACATTCAACATGTTTATTCTCATTGTCGACATAAAGCTCACACCAGCCACAGATTACATCTCAATCGGCCCTTGTTTTCTCGCCGAAACAATCCATTGAAATCTCAAAAATACCAAGGTTACAAACTGGATACTTGGGCAAAACATCTTCAGTACCAGCGAAGGTCGCCACTGGCCCCGCCAAAATCGATGACGCATCCCAGAATACAAAATGCCACATGCAGAGGTTCATGCGACTTGGACTTAGTACAACAACAAGGGGAAAGTAGGCGCTAATAATTGTGTGGCACGCTGTTTTGAAACAACCGCAAACACGCATTGCACATGCTTGACTATAGAGGAGATTTGTTGCAACGAAACTTTATGATGTAAAAACTTGCAGGAATCAGGGATCAAATCCACTGCGCGTATGAATCCGTACATTGGACCGGTAAATGGGATTCTCCGACTGATTTGACTGGTCCATGGCCCGTTGGGCAAAATAGATCTTAATGGCTGTAATGGCACAGCCTGATCCTGCAATGAAGAAAATGCACGCCGCTATAAACGCAAATACTTCAGGCATCGCAAGGATAAGCATGCCAAATCCCACAAGAAGCAACCCCACCACCAAAATACTGGTAGCAATTCCTCTAGTGGCCCGTGATACAGCGTTGCTATAAAATCGAAATGCCATGATTTAGTCTCCTAATAACGAAAAAAGCGGGCCCCGAAGGACCCGCTTGAATCACTTAGAGCAAACTTGCCTAGTACATCCCGCCACCTGGAGGCATGGCAGGTGCTTCCTTCTTTTCAGGAATTTCGGCTACAATGGCATCTGTGGTCAGCAGCAGTGATGCAATTGACGCCCCGTTTTGCAGGGCTGCACGTTCAACCTTGGTCGGAACAATCACACCGGCCTTGACCATATCACCATATTGCTTACGCAAGGCATCATAGCCAAAGTTAGCTTCGTCACTTTCCATCACCTTTTGGGCCACAATGGAACCGTCCAGACCAGCATTCTTCGCGATCTGCTTGATAGGCGCGACAACAGCCCTCCTAACAATATCCACACCGACCTTCTCGTCGCCCTTGGCTTTAACCTTGTCCAGAACTTCCAGACAACGCAGCATAGCTACGCCACCACCTGGTAAGATACCTTCTTCCACGGCCGCACGACAGGCATGCAGTGCATCTTCCACGCGAGCCTTCTTTTCCTTCATTTCAGCTTCAGTGGCAGCACCCACATTAATCTGAGCCACACCACCAGCCATCTTGGCCAAACGCTCTTGCAGCTTTTCAATGTCATAGTCACTGGTAGAATTGTCGATCTCTGTCTTGATTTGATCAAGACGCCCTATGATCGCTTCTTTTGCCCCGCCGCCTTCTATCAACGTGGTGGCATCCTTATCAATGGTCACCTGCTTAGCAGTACCAAGCTGCGAAAGATCAACCTTTTCCAGGTCAAGCCCCAGATCTTCGAAGATGGCTTCTCCACCGGTCAACACAGCAATGTCAGCCAGCAGCGCCTTACGACGATCACCAAAACCAGGCGCCTTGACAGCTGCGACCTGGAGTACACCTCGCAACTTGTTAACCACCAACGTGGCCAGGGCTTCGCCTTCGACGTCTTCAGCGATGATCAAGAGGGGCTTACCCTGCTTGGCCACTTGCTCAAGCACTGGTACCAGTGATTTGATGGAACTGATCTTCTTTTCGTGAATCAGAATGTAAGGCTTTTCCAGGACAACACTCATGTTCTCGGGATTGTTCACAAAGTGAGGACTGAGATAGCCCTTGTCGAACTGCATACCTTCGACAAGTTCCACTGTTGTTTCCAGTGACTGACCTTCCTCGACAGTAATCACACCGTCTTTGCCAACCCGATCCATGGCCTCGGCCAGCTTCTTGCCAATTTCAGCATCCTGATTCGCTGAACAGGTAGCGACCTGTTGGATTTGCTTGCTGGATTCAACAGGGGTGCTGATGCTGTGAAGTTGATCCACAATCGCGTCGACAGCCTTGTCAATACCTCGCTTGACCTGCATGGGATTGGCGCCGGCTGTGATATTCTTGAGACCTTCCAAAAAAATGCTTTCAGCCATGATCGTGGCGGTGGTAGTACCGTCACCCGCCACTGAAGACGTCTTGGAAGCCACTTCCTTGACCATCTGCGCACCCATGTTTTCATAGGCATCTTCAAGTTCGACTTCCTTGGCCACAGAAACACCATCTTTGGTTACTGTGGGTGAGCCAAATGATTTTTCAATTATCACGTTTCGGCCACAGGGGCCCAGTGTAATCTTAACGGCACTGGCGAGTTTGGATACACCAGTCTTGATGGCCTCGCGTGCCTCTGAACCAAAAGCAATCTTTTTTGCTGCCATAGGTTTTATCTCCTTGTGTCTCTTTTATTCGTAAAATGATGAGTGCTAAATAAGCTTATGCCACGACGGCCATGATGTCAGACTCGTCCATGATCAAGTACTCAGCGTCATCTACCTTAATGTCAGTCCCTGCATAGCTGGTAAACAGAACCTCATCACCGGCTTTGATCTGCATTTCTCTGCGTGAGCCATCATCCAACACCTTGCCCTCACCGACAGCGATAATCTTGCCACGTTGGGGTTTTTCTTTTGCAGCTTCGGGCAGTACGATGCCGCCAGAAGTCATGGCTTCGGCCTCTAATCGCTGTACTAGAACCTTATCCGCCAATGGTTTAATCTTCATGTGTATTTGCTCCTTTCAAAACATGTATCTTCACAAACGATCAATCAAATCGAAAAATAACACAATAGTCTGAAATTGCAAATATCATGCCAAACATCCACTCCGCTCGAAACACCGAACATAACCCCTTTGTACCGCTTAACTAACATTTTACATACTCCAAATAAGACATAGAAGATGCCCCTCAAAACACCCCTAGCCTGCCACCTTGGCAGGAGTCCATGTCAGAACGCACAAACGAACCAGCACGTCAAAAACCTCAGCTTAGAACTATAAATCAGAAAATCGGTGACGTTCTTCAATGCGATTCAGGGGATTATGGAAGACTGACGAGAGGCCTTTGCGTGACAAGAAGACACTTGCCAGAACTGTCTTCTGCGGCAAAAAAACAGGCCTTTAAGGCTGAAACACCAAACACATGGGTTTGGAGATAGATAGCTCAACATCTGCAGGCTTGAGTTCCCCGGTTTGTGTATTACGGTGAAATACAACAATGTTGTTGGTATCGCGATTGGCCACCAAAAGATAGCGGCCACTGGGATCAAGCGTAAAATTGCGTGGGTGTTTTCCACCGCAAGCTTGCTGAGCCACGAGTCTTAACATGCCAGTGTCTTGATTGATAGTATAGCTTGTGATGCTGTTGGCATCCCCACGATTGCTGACATAAAGAAATCTTCCATCCTCACTTATATGGATATCTGCGGAGCTTCGCTTCCCTTGATACCCTGACTTCATAAGGTCAAGCGTCTGCTTTTCGGTGAGAACGCCGGTTGATTCTGACCAGTGGTAAAACGACACTGTAGAATTCAGCTCATTGGCCACATAGAAGAACGTGCCCTCAGGATGAAACGTGGTATGACGCGGCCCCGCCCCCCTGGCGGTTTTTATTGAAGCTTTTGTCGCTGGCTTCAAAACACCCGTCTGAGGATCAAACGCATAAATCACAAGTCGATCATTGCCCAGGTCAGCAAAAATAACCCAACGACCAGTAGCCGAAAAGGTGGCTGAATGGGCACGAGGCGTACCTTCCCACTGAATTTGACTGACCGCTGGTCCAGGCGAACCATTCTCACTCACCGGATACGATGCAATGGTACCAGACCCATAGTTGCTGACTATGGCCCAACGGCCAGCGGGGTGCACAGCCACATGACAAGGACCGCGGCCTGCGCACGCTTGTGATCCAGTCTGCTTTAGTCCGTCAGTCACTTGAAATCCAAAAAGCTTTCCTTCAGACGTCTCACCAATGGATGCCAGCCGTTTACCAGCGGGTCCCAATGCAAGAAATGTAGGATTTTGAATTTCGGCCACAAGCGCGGGCATACCCAAAATCCCCGTGGTTGTATCAAAGGAAGTCTTATAGATGCCCTGACTATCACCGCCGGTTGACGTGCCAATATAGAGGGTACGGGGTTTGACATTGCTCGTTTCACCCTGCATGCCCAGACTGCCATGAAGAGGATTGAAAGCATTTAGCCGTGATTTAAAGATTTTGCTGTCATATTTCTCGAGCAGTTCCTCTTGGTAGGGCTTTAGAATGGCTTCTTTGCGTTGACGATACAACTGGCTCCTGATTGACTCTGAATATTGAGATTCTGTGGGTACTGGATCTCCTGCTTTCTTTTCAAGCACCTTATTCACACGCCAGACCACCGTGCCTCTGAAGAAGCCCTGCATGGGATTCATCACCTGATTGGGTTCTGCGGACCAAATCTGTGGCCAGAACACAGTTTCAGAGCTTTCCATGACAGAAATTTCTGACACCCTTTTCGGGTCCAGGCTCATAGCTTCAATGACTTTTTCAAACGCGTCCCCCCGCTCAACAGCCGATTTGGCCTTGACGGCCGTGTCACGATCCTGGCACCAGATAGTCAGCATCTTGACCTGATCCTTGGGTTTGAGTTTGTCTTTGATCTTCTCGAATTCGGCTTTGACCTCTTCCGTCGATGGGCTTTTCACGGGTTTTATCCTTCTGGATACAGCCAGATCCAACAAACGCTTGTCTTCCCTTTTCCGGATTTCACGAGCCATATCAGGATCTTTGTGCAATCCCAGCGACTTGATGTGGGCTTGAATCAAAGCCCCCCCCAGAGATGCGGTCACCACCTTATCGACACCTTTGGATTCTACAAGATCCTTTGGCCGTTTGACAGGCACCATACCATGAACGATTTTCATAAAGTCAAGCAACGTAATGGCACCGCCCTCAAACTCAATTAATTTCAGGGAAGCTTGCTCTGGCGTTAGCTCTGTGAGCATCTGCGCCTTAAGAATCCAGGCCATGTTCTTGGCGCGTTTCATCTTCGGCTGGTGCAACAACTTGGCGTACAACCTTCCAGCAACGGCAATATTCTCCTGCTGTTTTTGCACATTCAGAGTCTGAGCCAATCCCTGAATCAATTGGTTCAAATGGGCGCGAATCAATACGTTTTCTGCCGCATTTCGGGCCTGTTCCGGCGTCATCTTTGGTGAACGAGCTAATTGGCCAGCCACCATTTCGTCTGTCACAGAAACAGTGGGCCGAACCACTTTTTCCACAAAATAATTGATCAAGAGGCGGTCTTGTGTCTTTTCGAGAGTCCAGGAAATATCTGGATCATCAAGCAAGCCTTCAGCCCGTGCTTCCAAAGCCACAGCCTTTTCACGTACGAGTAATTCAGCGACCTGTAGCGGGTCGGTGGTAATTTTCTCTGGAAACAACAGATCCCGAGCCGGCCCAATTTCACGGACCAAACGCTGTCGCAATTCAGCCCCAGTTATCACCTGATCCGCCACTTGAGCAATAACCGTATCATCTGGAAGGGATTCCAATTCCGACGGTTCAGCCTGCTTTGCACAGACGCTGTTGAGCCCAAACATATACACCAAAACAAATATCATCAACACATGTACAGACAATTTACGCATTTTGATGGCTCCTTTGCTGGTTTGTCAAGACGTTTTGATAATGCCTTATATACTGCTAGTGAATCACTTTGTTCAACGGATAACTAATTATGCCGGAAGCCCCCGCTCGCTTGAGTGCCGGGACCAGTACTCTTTCCACTTTGTCATCCACAATCACATCAATGGCCACAAAATCTGAATCTACCAAATTTGAAATCGTGGGGCTTTTTTCAGCAGGCAAAAGCTGGAGAATCTCTTCAAGATTCTCCTTCTTGATATTCAACTTGAGCCCGACCTTGCTTTTGGCATTAATCGCAGCCTTCAGAAGAATGGCGATATTCTCGATTTTTTCCCGCTTGAAAGGATCTTCCCAGGCTTCCTTGTTGGCAATAAACCGGGTGGTAGAAGTGATCAGCGTATCAATGATGCGAAGATTGTTGGCACGAATTGAGCTTCCAGTTTCTGTCAACTCAACAATGGCATCAACTAATCGTGCCTTTACCTCTGTGGCGCCCCAGCTGAACTCCACCTTCACATCAATATCCTTCTCGGCAAAATATCTTTGCGTAGCTTGAAGTAACTCTGTGGCGACCAAACCGCCCGCCAGATCTTCCGGTTTCTGAACACTGGATTCATTTGGCACAGCCAGAACCCAACGCGTAGGTCGGCTCGTGGCCTTGCTATATGCCAACTCACATACTTCAACCACATCTGAATTATTTTCAAGAATCCAATCGTATCCAGTAATACCGGCGTCCAATACACCGTCATTAACGTACCGACTCATTTCCTGAGCTCGCAGGCAAACAGCATCAATTTCGCTGTCGTCGATCGTGGGACGATAACTTCGTGCTGCCTCGGACACATGAAAACCAGCCCTGTTAAACAGGCCAAGAGTGGCTTTTTGCAAACTTCCGGCGGGAATTCCAAGCTTCAATACTTTTTCTGACATGATGTTTTCTCTATCCTGGTACAGTACAATAAGGTTACTTTGTCTTCGTTTTCTTTTTGGTGGTAGTCGACTTCTTAACTACTTTTTTGGTCGTTTTGTTAACGGCCTTTTTTTGGGTCTTCTTCGTAGCCTTCTTGGTGGTTTTCTTTTTCCCTGTTTTTTGGGCGGAAGAAGACTCGCTCGCCTCTCTTAGCATCGTATAAAACTCAAAAGCATCTTTGGCACTAATTTGCTTTGCCAAGAAGCCTTCAATGACGGCCTCATCGGCTTTGGGATCAACCAGTTCGTGATTCTTTAAATAGGTGATCATTCGTTTTGTCACTGGAATAGCATGAGAATCAAGGCTTGTGAGCAGGCAATACCCGAGCGCAAACCGCGGTACACCATTTAATGCTTCCAGATCATGGCGAGCCTGACGCTTCCCAACGTCATGCAATAAGGCGAGTGTCATCTCGTGGTGTTTATCAAAGGCAGAAAACAGTACCTTGGCCAAAGTCAATCCCACATCCCGAGTGTCATCATTTTCCTTACCAAATAGGTCGTAAATCTCGTCCGGGCGGGCCACTCGAAGATCATTAAGATCCACAAAATGCTTTTTGCAGCGTTTCCACGCGGTCTGAGCCTGGCGTTCTGTCACCTTTTCACAAAGGATGCCGTAAATCAACGCCTCAACGGGATCATCATAGCTTACAGGAGAAACCTTCTTACTGCACTGTTTTAAAGAGCGGTACAATTTCTTGACTTTTTCAGCGTATTCTTTACTATTTTTCATGATGCTCCCTCTATTGGAGGGTCCACGATATCTATTGACTCACCCATATCTTCAGCCTCAAGTAAGTCGTCATTTTTGTATTCACTGGCAGCCAAATCGATCAGATTCATCGTTTCGAGTGTCTTTTTGAATTTTTCATCCTTGTGCAATTGAATCACAGGGCAGAACTTGCTTTTCACCGCCTTGGCCACTACACCCTGAATGCGTCTTCTGGCGCCTTGAATCGCGGCGTAGGCTGCAGTTTCTGCGCCAGGACTGCGGCCCAGAACACTGAGATAGACCTCCGCAGACCTAAGGTCACGCGCCATTTCCACGACAGTCACACTGATCAACCCTTCAATACGAGGATCATTCAGGTCATTCTGAATTGCGTGGCTGACAGCCTGCTTAACAACTTGAGCTATTTTTTCCTGTCTTCTTGTTGGCATAGATGGTTTCTTTTAAGATACCTTATTAACAGGACTTTTGCAGAAAACCCTGTAGTGTACAGTTTTTAGTGTTCAGTTTTCAGGAGAACGCATTTTTTCATACTGTATACTGCCTACTCAAAACCGAAAACTGGAAGTTTGCAAAACTTCAGTTATTCAGATTCGCCAAATAACTCTAGAGGGTCCGTGCTATCTTGAGGATCTCATAGAATTCCAACACATCGTCCACCTTGACATCGTCAAAATTAGAAATCTTGAGGCCACATTCCAAGCCAGCCTTGACCTCACGCGCGTCGTCCTTAAAATGCTTGAGCGAATCAATGGCGACATTATCACGGATAATCACATTGTCCCGAATCAAACGAATCCTGGCATTCCTTCTGGCCACGCCCGAAGTTACCATACATCCTGCAATTGTACCCACCTGAGACACCTTGAAAGTCTGCCGGATTTGGGCACGCCCAAGAGAATTCTCTTTCTCCTCAGGATCGAGAAGACCCGCCATTGATTTCTTGAGATCCTCAGTGATCCGATAGATGATGTTATACAAGCGGATATCAACCCCTTTGGTTTCAGCTATCTTGGCGGCCCGTTCATCAGCCACCACGTTAAAACCAATGATAATCGCATTGGAGGCTTCCGCCAAAATCACGTCACCCTCAGTAATACCACCAGCAGCCCCATGAAGAATATTGATCTTGACCTCATCCACACTCAGTTCACACAAATGCTTTCTCAACACTTCCACTGAGCCTTGTACATCGGCACGCACAATCAGTTTGAGTTCCTTCACGCTGCCCGCCTCAATCTGGCTAAACAGGTTCTCCAAGGTCACTTGAGCCCTTTGAGACAACGACTCTTCTCGCATTTGAGATTTATTTTGATCCGCAGCATTCTTGGCACGGTTAATGTCATCACCCAGGCAATAGAATGGCTCTCCTGCACCTGGTACGTCACTAAGCCCCGTCACTTCAACGGGCATCGAGCTAATCGCCTCTTTTATGGTCTTTCCATAGCTGTTTTTCAACATCTTCACGCGGCCATACGCACCGCCACTAAGGATCACATCACCCTTCTTTAGGCGACCTTCCTTCAATAACAAAGTAGCCACAGTACCCTGTTTCGGCGACATGCGTGCTTCAACAACCCAGCCCGTGGCAGGAATTTTATCATCTGCCTCAAGATTGAGGAGTTCAGCGACAAAATCGAGATGCTCGAGCAAGTCTTCTATACCTTCACCAGTCTGAGCACTCGTTTTCACAATTTCCGTATCACCACTCCACTCTGTGGGTGTCAGGCCGTGTTCGGCCAATTGGGCATAGATTCGGTTGATGTCGCAACCAGGCAGATCAATCTTGTTCAAAGCCACAATGATAGGCACACCAGCCGCCTTGCTGTGGGCAATCGCTTCAATGGTTTGAGGCATGACGCCATCGTCCGAAGCCACAACCAGCACAACCACGTCCGTCATGTTGGCGCCGCGAGCTCGCATCGCTGTAAAGGCTTCGTGACCTGGTGTATCCAAAAATGTCACGACCTTATCGCCAAGCTTAATCTGAGACGCACCAATATGCTGTGTGATACCGCCCGCTTCGCCGGCAGCCACTTGACTGGAACGAATTCGGTCCAGCAGGCTGGTCTTACCGTGGTCAACATGTCCCAACATGGTAGCAACCACAGGCCGACGTTTGAGGTGTTCCCGCTCACGGGCATCAAATTCCGTTTTAATTTCGTCTTCGTGAGCCTTTTTGTATTCCACTTCCAGCTCAATATCAAAATCGATTGCCACCAGTTCAGCCACTTCTCCGCTGATCACCTGGTTGGCTGTCGCCATCACGCCGTGCCCCATAAGTTTGGTAATCACGTCGCTGGCCTTGACTGCCAGGGCGGAACACAAATCCTTCACAGTAATAGGTTCCACAACAGTGACCTTACCAAGCTTGGTCGGTCCACTGGCTTGACCTGACTGAGCATTCACCTTTCGTGAGGGCCTTAAACGCATGCCTCCGCCACCCGCAGCATCCACACGTGCTCGACGTTCATCAATATCCCGTTGACGCCATTTTTGACGCGCTTTGGCCTTGCGAGCAGCTTCCTGGCTGGCACTTTCCCCTGGGCCACGGCCACGGGCACCATGCCCTTTACCACGATGTTTACCCTTTCCAGCACCGCCTTGATCTGGTCCAGGTGCGGCCTGATTTACCAGAGGTTGCGTCACAGGCTTATCATATCGTGGACGGGGTGTTCTGGGTTTGTGTTGGCGTACGGGTTCCGGTGCTTCAATACGGACAACCTTGGGGCCACTCAACTTGGCTGGCTTGGGCTTCTCCATCATAGGCCCCGCTGGCAATACAGGTTCAGGCGCTGGAGGTTCAATGATCTTGGGCGCGGGCGGTTTCAAAGGGGTAAACTTTTCTGGTTTGCTTGCAGTTACCGTCTCCTCGCCGGATGCCACGTCCAACGCTGCTTCCGGTTGTGCTTCAGGCGAAACTTTATCCTCATCAGCTAAGTCATCCTGGCTGGTCGAAGACGTCACTTCAGCCGGTTCTTCACCCGCCGGTGCAGAATCAGGCGAAGAGACTTGACCGGCCGACTCTTCCACAGCAACAGCCGATTCATCCTCGTCACCCGTGCTATCCTCATAACTTTCACCATCAACCTTCGAGCGAGCTGGACGTTTACGAACGCGAACCTTTTCCAAATCAACTTTGGAGGAAGTTTCTACGGTTGTTACATTCTCACCTTCACTAAACCACTCGCGAATCGTGGCTGTCAGCCCGGCTGAGATAGCAGACATATGATTTTTGACATCAAGCCCTTCGTCCTGGCACTTGTTAACAATTGCCGAACTCTTAACGCCTAGTTCTTTAGCTAAAATATAAACTCTTGTGCCAGCCAAAAGACCTCCAGTATTAGCTTTCAGGTAAATCTGATAGTTTACTTTGCTGAGCCAGTTCTTTTGCAGCCTGACTTGCAGCATCTAAAGCTTTGGCAGCTTGCGCAGCCGCTTCAACCAATAGACGAGCCATAGCTGGCTCAATTTTCAATTCATTCATCAGAGGCTCAATTCCCACCTCTTCCATATCCATAACAGAAATCACACCCAATGCGATCAACTTGTCCACCAGAACGTCGGGGGCTTCTTGTACTGATTTCACACAGGCGGCCAAGGACTCCACGCCCTTGTTATACTCATCAGGCGTAAGGATATCTATATCCCAACCGGTCAACCGGGCTGCCAAACGAACATTCTGCCCATGTTTGCCGATAGCCAGGCTTAGCTGGTCTTCGGTGACGACCACAGTGGCTCGCCCCAATTCAAAGCACAAGGCGATTTCACTGACCTTGGCCGGCATCAGAGTATTGGCCACCAGGGTCTGCGAAGATTCATTCCATCGAACAATATCGATCTTTTCACCGCCCAATTCCTCGACGATGTTTTTGATCCGACTCCCACGAACACCCACACAAGCACCCACTGGGTCAACCTTGTCATCATACGATGCCACGGCGACCTTGGTCCTGTAGCCGGCTTCACGAGCCAAAGCACGTATTTCGATGACTTCTTCGGCAATTTCAGGAACTTCTGACTCAAACAGTCCTCGGATGAAATCAGGATGTGTTCTCGACAAAATGATCTTGACCTGACTACCCACTTCCTTTACATCCAGTACGACACAGCGAACACGCTCTCCCGGTCGATGGGACTGGCCCATGATCTGCTCACCTTTGGGCAGAAAACCTTCCACCGAGTGCCCAAGGCTCACAATGACAGTCCCCCCTTCATACCGTACAACAGATCCACTTAAAATATGGCCTCTTCGTTGAACATATTCGTGATAAATGCTCTCTCGCTCATCAGCGCGAATCTTTTGAATCATGACCTGTTTGGCTGTTTGAGCTGGGATACGCCCCAACTGCGTAATATCTATAGATTCGTCACCTTTAGACGCCAGCACTTCACCGGCCTGTCTATCAATTCGAACCATGATTTCAGCATCGGGATCACCAAAATGCTTACGAATAGCCGAAATCATCGCCTCTTCCAGATCACGAAATATGGACTCTTTGTCAATATTCTTGTCTCTGGCGATATTTTCAACAATTCTCAGTAATTCCTGATTCATATGCCTTATACATCCTCTCGGGGATAAAGGGACCAATACTATATATAGTCGCGTCCACGCCAAAAAAAAGTGGAAACTGTCACAGTTTCCACTTCACTATCGATCAAACATTACCAGGTTGTTATATGCCATACCCTACATTCTATACCTCCGAATACGCTACCACCCCTAAAAAGCCACGATGGTAACCCGGCAAAAAACCTGGTCTATAGTCACGATATTGAAGCGAAAAAACCGATACACAAGCCACCCTACGCGCAACATAACAGCCGTGCAGATCTGTCATCAATCTACTGCGCCGCACTATCAGTTCCAATCAAAATCATATCAGAGCCTCATTAGTTCTTACTTTTTGCGCTGTGTTAGCTCATGGTCTACACGACCAAGATTGTTTATGTTAATCACCAAGCAGGTTGGACACAACGACTTTTTTGGTATTTTCAACATATTTTGGCAAGCTCTCTCCTGATTGGCAATTAACGTAACCGCTTTTTTGGACATGTTTTGACGTCGGGAAAGAATTCACCAACAGCCAAAATTTGGAAAATATCATCATGCCAAAGTGGTGACTTCCTTAGTAATAATGCCAAAATGATCCCAATACACTTACCAATGGCACATACAATGTGGTGGTTGATGCCAACTGGTCAGGCACAGTAACTCCCGAAAAAGAAGGCTTCCTTTTTTTCCCCAGCTCAAGAACGTATGCAGAAGCAGTGATAAATGATGAGGTCTTCGAAGGGCAGGTTACCTTGAAACTCCATTAAGCCCCAAATCCATGCCCAGCCGCAAATGAACTATTTTACAACTACCTTTGCTGATAGTGGTTGGTAATCGGTAAACGACGATCTTTGCCAAAGGCTTTGGCCGTAATGCGAACCCCCGGAGGGGACTGACGACGCTTGTATTCATTCAGATCAATTAAACGGATAACCCGTCGGACTTCATCCTCAGGCATCCCTTGGTCAATCAGATCCGAAGCAGACTTGTCCTGCTCCACATATCCAGCAATGATCCGATCCAGCAGATCGTAGTCTGGCAGAGAATCACTATCTTTTTGGTCAGGACGCAATTCGGCACTGGGTGGACGGACAATCGTATCCGTAGGTATCAGGTCACGCCCAGCTTGTTGATTGATGTAATTGGCTAGCTCATACACCAAAGTCTTGGGCACATCTTTGATGACAGCAAAACCGCCCGCTGTATCACCATATAAAGTGGAATACCCTACCGATGTCTCACTCTTATTCCCCGTGGTCAGAACCAACGCACCAAACTGGTTACTCAGCGACATAAGAAGCGTACCTCGAATGCGAGCTTGAAGATTCTCGAACGCCAAACCCTGGTCATCCCAACCGTCAACACGAGACAACTCGTGATTAAACTCCTTTAAAACCGGATTAATGGGCACCGTATGGAGAACCATATCCAGGTTGTCAGCCAGGATCTTGGCATCCGCAATGGTCTCAGGACTATTGAAATGGGACGGCATGGTCACGCCTATCACATTTTCATGCCCAATAGCAGCCACAGCAATGGCAGCTGTAAGTGCCGAATCAATGCCACCACTCACTCCCAACAAACCCTTCTTGAAGCCGTTTTTACGGAAATAATCTCGAGTCCCCAAAACCAGGGCTTGATACACCTCATCCAACTTGCCTGTACAGGAATCGGCAGGCTCGGTTTCAGGCTTGACATCAACCTTTCCATTGCTTACGTCAATATCAGTCACGAGCAAATCTCCCTCGAAAGCCTTGGCCCGAGCCAAGATTTGTCCGCTCGAATCAGAGACCATACTTCGCCCATCAAAGACCAACTCATCCTGCCCGCCTACGAGATTGCAGTACCCAACGGCAGCGTTAAAATGCTTGGCCGCCTGAGCAATCACCCGTTCGCGTCGACCCAGTTTGCCCACATCAAAAGGAGAGGCTGAAATATTTAAAAGCAAATCAAACTTACCCACTGGCTCAAGCCATTGGACTAACCATGGCAGATACCACAGGTCAAAGCAAATGGATAATGCCACACGCACGCCCTTGACTTCAATCGTGGCTGGCGCCTGGCCGGATTTGAAGTATCTCCCCTCGTCAAAGACGCTGAAATTGGGCAATCGTCCTTTGTGATAAATCGGCCCGATTTTACCGTCCTGGATTACGGCCGCAGAATTATGCCTTATCTTGCCTGCCCCCTCAGGCAGTCCCACCACAAGAGACCCTTGTGGACATTTTTCAGCCAGAGACAGAAGAGCCGAAGACGTATCTTCAAGAAAATGGGGCTTGTACAGCAGATCCTCGGGGGGATACCCACACAAACTCAACTCTGGAAAAACCAGCAAATCAACTTGTTTTTCCATGGCCTGACGCCACAAAGCCTGCATCTGCGACACATTACCGGCCAGATCACCTACTACAGCATCAAATTGTCCAAACGCCATACGCATGGCTAGATCCCTCAAAGCTTAATCAAAGCAGATATTGTAAACCATGCCTTGCCCCCCTGCAACAGCAGCCGTTTTAATAGAACATAAAAAAATCTCGTAAAGAACCCCAAAAATGAGGCTGACGTATCCGACAGGGATCCATCAGCCCTCAACAATCATGCATTCTGAGAGAAAGAATTCTCAGCATTTATGCATTAAATCATCAGCAGCATAGGGGGGGATTTCAGCAAGCCAGACTCGATCGGTAGTCACAGCCAGGCCTTTGATCACGATACGATTTGCTTCCACCTGAACGTGAGACACCTGGGACGCAAAGGAAGTGGCAAGATAGTCCTTGAGATGGGCTTCCAGGATGCGTTCCTGAGTTTTCTTAGCCTCCCGTGTTGCCGCGATCTCTCGCTCGCGTACGGTCAGAGAACGTAACCGTAGATTCCGTATTTGCACATTTACATTGGCACGCCGCCCCAGATCCAAACGTAGTCTATCGCCAACCTTGCCCCAAAGTTCGATCACATCACTTAAGTCCACCGCCGTGCTGACCCATCCCTCAGAGAGTCCAACACGTTGGATCGTTTTAGATCGGCTCTCACTGGCGGGATCACAAAAGAAGATCTGCAAATGGTCCAGCCCCTTTGCGCAGAAATACTCAAAGCTCAGCACCTGAGCATCCTCAGGCCTCTGTTGTTTTAGGGAAAGCGTGTAGACCCAGGGATCACGGCCCGTTGTCCGCATCGCATAGGTATCGCCCTCCGTCTTTATCTCCAAGTCATGAACCCTGTCGGTATTGAGTTCGAACTGAATTTGGCTCTGGCCGAATGCAGGCGTGAGGCAAGTGACAACAATGAGTAGAATACATTTAACGTGCATGAATACGTCCTTAATTTGTGGTTTGAAGCCAATCACCATCATGGATATGAGTGCCAAACATAAAATTAACTACTGACTCTGTTTCAGCCGTGGATCGCCTTCAGGGCATCGAATGGCACGGTCGGATCCCAAGAACTTGGCACGCAGATCCACGAAGACTCGGGACCTTGCCTCCTTCTCGGCCTGATAAGCCGGATTCAGGGCCGGATGGTATTTAATGTCCACCTGGGTATCCAGCCAGTCATTTAATTTCACGAACAGTTCACGGGTTTTGTCCGGCATGGTCTTTGAGAGATCCTCCTTCTCAAAGGGATCGCGCACGATGTTGTGCAGCAGTACCCGCCCGGACCAATCATAGATCAGCTTATAGTCCCCCTGGCGAATAGCCGAGTGTGGGGCCAGAGCCACACCGTCATCCGGATGTTTGACAATAACATTGAAGGGATAATGCCAGTAGAAAGTGTCACGGTCGTAGCCCTGGCCCTGGTTCTTAGGATCTTTAAGCAGCGTTTTGAAACTCCGCCCGTCGATACCACCCCATTGCACATAGGGTTTTAGATCGTAACCGCTCAGGTCGAGAAGCGTGGGAAAGAGGTCCGTGCAGTGCACCGGCACGTCACACCACTGCCCAGCCGGGACCCGTCCCTTCCAGCGGAAAACCAGGGGCACGCGAATACCGCCCTCGAACATCATGGCCTTGCCGCCCTTAAAGGGTTTGTTGTCGGTGGGGCCTCCTTTGACATACATCACACCACCGTTGTCACTCATGAAGACCACCAGCGTATTGTCCTCAAGTCCGGTCTCATGCAGCGTTTCCAGAAGACGCCCCACGGAGTCGTCCAGAGAACGTACCATGCCCGCATACACGGGATCGTCATGCCCGTTCCAACCGCGCGTCGGCTTGGCCTTGAAATAGGCAATGTCTTCTGGCTTGGCCTGAATGGGGGTATGCACGGAGAAGTGACAGAAGTATAGGAAGAACGGTTGTTTTTGTTTCTGCGCCGCTTTTTCTTTCAGAAAATGCACCGCATGCTCTGTGAGTTCATCGGTTAAATAGGTCTTACCATAGTCCTTGCCAGTCTTGCCCATCCACAGCTTTTCCTGAGGCATGCCCGGATGCACCTTGCGACGCTGATTCCACGGCTTGCGCCAGTTGAAGTAAATGGAGCCACCGGCATCAAAATACGACAGCTCCTCAAAGCCTTGATCTTTGGGCTGCCAGCCCTTGGCACCGTGACCGCCCAGGTGCCATTTACCGATGAAGGCCGAATGATAGTCCTGTAGGGCCTCGGCGAGGGTAATCTCGTCTCGCGCCTGGTCCCCCGGTTGACCGGAAGGCAGGGCCAGTAAGGTTGAGCCATTGAGCAAGGCCTGCTGCTCCTTGATATTATCCCCCCAATAGATTGCATCCTGGGGCAGATACCCCGGAGGCGGCGTCTGGCCCTGGTTGTAATAGCTCTTAACGCTGCCAGGTGTCGCCGTGGTCACACCGAGACACGCCGCGTTTCGACCCGTCAGCAAACTGGCACGCGTAGGCGAACAAAGTTGGCAGGCATAGGCCTGGCTAAAAGCCGTACCCTCTGAGATCAGGCGGTCCAGATGAGGGGTTTCATAGTACATCTTCGCCGAGGCCGTACCGGTGAAGTGCTCGGCATAGGCCGTGGCATCAGAGATTCCGAAATCGTCCGCCAGAATAAACACAATGTTAGGACGCTGCGCTGCGGCTATTACCGACCCCAAAGACAGTAGTGCACACGCAGACCAGGTTAAGATAATGGACTTTTTCATTCTTTTCCTCTTAGTAAATTTACTTCCTTAAAAACCGTTTCACACCAATCGAAGTCAACCAGATGCTGACAGGGGTGACCGTTGCCGTAGGTATAGAGCCGCAAGGGTCAGGAAGTGGTTCATTTTTAGTGATCCATCTGCGACACCAGTAATGGCCCCTTCCTTCACGGACCAGTATTGCGGGTCACCCGTCCAGTTTTCCAGCGACTGTCCATCGAAAACCGAGACAAAACCATCGCTATCGGTTTGGCTGGTATCTACGTCTGCAGCCTCGGCATTCGACACACCGACCATCAGAGCGAGAACGCCAAGTAGTACATTCATTTTGGTCATAACATCTCCTAGAGTCATTCAATCATATCCACATTTGCATATTATGCGATTCACCATGACAGACATGACATTTCAGGGATCAATCAGTTCTGCACGCTCTTCTGAGTATTTTTCCCACAGGGCATCGAGACTCTTGGCGAGTGTCGCTTCGTCACCCACCACCAGCCAATACCGATAGCGGAAGGTGGATTGGGGTCCGAGGTGGACGCGATCGATTGGTGCCACATGCATACAAGGACCGGCCGCAGAATCATCACTTAGACCATGAGCGTGAGGACCAAAGTTCCAATGCTGCGTGGCAATAGGACTGAACACGGCGACACCTTGACCTTCGGCGTTGAATAAGGCCATGGCTTTACGTGGTGGATAGGCCTTTCCCCAAGGCGGTCCAGGCGGCTGGGTTTCTACACGCCACTGGCCATTGCCTACATAGCTCTTCACTTTGTTGAAGTTGCGGGTAAAATAGCAGGCAGGAACCTCTTGAGGTCTTAAAACGGCAGGTCCCCAACGGTCATTCTCGGAACGTTGACAAACCAATTCACAGCGTACCACCACCCCGTTCGGCATGTCCGTTTCAAAGCGAGTCCATTGACGCATCAGCGCGGCAGCTTCCTCGTTCGGCATATCCCAGAGCTTGGGCACGGTTTCAGCGTAGAGCGTGTGATCGTCCAGTCGTTTGAACACATTGACACGGGCCCAGGAAGAGACACCTCCGCCCTGAATGGGATTCCAGGTCCAGGGGCTCCAGCTCTTGCTCTGACCATCAACCTTTCGATCGAGGCGTTTACCGGCATAGTAGGACTGCTGAATGAGTCGGCCTGGATCACTGGAGTTGACCATGTTCTTGGGATAATCCTGCCAGGACAACCAAGTGATAGACGCACCCATGGGGCGATTGATACCAATCTTCACGGTTTTATTATCGAGTAGCAGCAAGTCTTCATTGCGATCAAGCCTCGCCGCCTGTGTACAAGCCGTCATCACGACACAAAGGGCGAGTAAGTAGTGCATCAGATGCTTCATTTTGTTTTCCCCTTAGGACCATCATAATCATAGGTAAACCAGTCAACGTCGATGTAACCTTTTTCCTGCTTCTCATTCCAACAGAAGAATCCCAGGCGATCACCGGTCCATTTGCCAAAGGCGATGGTAAATGCCGGTCCAAAACGCTGGAAGCTTTTCCTGTCAGTACTATAACTGTAGGTGGCCTGATTGCCTTGGTTACTCGTTTTAATATAAAGCGTCGATCCGGTAATTTCCGGGCACTGGACCGTGGCATCGTCATTGCTCATATAGAATAGTTGACGTGTACCCTGGTCATCCACCTGCACCCCCAAGAGGTTGAACACCCCCCCAAAGCGTACAAAGCCGGCCTGCTGACCTGGCTGCATACCGGCCAGATCAAACTTGGCCACTGCCGTGCCCGTGGTGGTACCCATGATGCGTTGACTGACCGTATTGCAGGCACGCCAGAAAACTTGCGTGTTCTTCTTCCCTTTGTATTTCTTGGTAGGAATCGGCTGACTGGCCTTGAGCCTTAGCCATCCCCGCCGCTCGGTCAAGGACCAATGGGACATGCGGGGAGTGTGGTTCCACTCCCACTGTCGTCCCAGTGTTGCCGCGTCAAAGGAATCGTCACTGGCC
>Ga0307990_1001297_pt1 | contig 21273 bp, 19 predicted proteins | sample EllFjometagen129_FD_203168 | JGI IMG/M metagenome (GOLD analysis project Ga0307990, IMG submission 203168) | Marine microbial communities from Ellis Fjord, Antarctic Ocean - #129 | ecosystem: Environmental > Aquatic > Marine > Unclassified | place: Southern Ocean | collected 2014-10-08
TAGGATGTGATATAGGCGGAACGTTTACCGATTTTGTTCTTTTGAATGATCAAACTGGTGAGATACACATCAACAAGTGCCTAACAACCCCAAAAGATCCCTCAGATGCCGTAGAAGAGGGCATAGAAGAAATGGAAAAAGAGGTTAAAGGTTTTGTTGATAACCTGAACGAGGTCATTCATGGAACAACACTGGTGATTAACTCAATTATAGAGAGAAAAGGAGCTAAAACCGGACTTATTACAACAAGGGGCTTCAGGGATATTTTAGAGCTCGGTAGAGAGATTCGTTACGCACCGTATGATATTTTCTCAGAATACCCTGAACCTTTAATTCCCAGGTTTTTTCGCTTTGAGGTGAACGAGAGAATTAGGAGTGATGGAAAGATTATAAAACCTTTAGACCCTGAAGATGCCCGAGGCATTGTTCGTCGGATGATAAATATGGGGGCTGAATCCATAGCCGTATGCCTAATAAATTCTTTTGAAAACCCTGTGCATGAACGTATGATTAAAGAGATTATCTTGGAAGAAGCTCCGGAAATCTCTATATCAATCTCCTATGAGGTGTTACCCCAGATAAGAGAGTATGAGAGAACCAGCACAACGGCTACCAATGCATATGTTAAGCCTTTAACCGGAAGATATTTATCCAGATTATCCGATAGACTAAAATCAATCGGCTTTAAGGGAAGGCTTTTTATTATGCTGGCGAGCGGTGGCATCACATCAGTGGACACAGCCGTTGAGTTTCCTGTCAGGGTTATTGAGTCCGGTCCGACAGCGGCGGTTATATCCGGCCAGTATTATGGAAAGCAGTTTAATATCCCGGAAATGTTTGTTTTTGACATGGGGGGAACAACTGCAAAATCCTGCCTGATTCAAGGAGGAGTTGCCGGTGTAGTCCCGACCTTTGAGGTAGGAAGAGTTCAGAGGTTTATGAAAGGTAGTGGCCTTACGATCCAGGTGCCGGTAGTAGACTTGATGGAGATAGGTGCAGGCGGAGGAAGCATAGCAAAAGTGAGCAAGATGGGAACCCTTCAGGTTGGACCTGAAAGTTCCGGCGCCGAGCCAGGGCCAATTTGTTATGGAAAAGGCGGAGTTGAGCCGGCAGTTACAGATGCAGATCTCCTGCTCGGCTATTTAGATGAGAATTACTTCCTTGGGGGTGAGATGAAGCTCGACAAGGAGGCCGCCATGCGAGGCGTAGAGGAAAAGATTGCCGGGCCTCTTGGGGTATCTCTATCCCAGGCAATATGGGGGATCCATGACCTTATTAATGAAACAATGGCAGGTGCTGCTAAGACGCATATCGCAGAAAAGGGAGGAAATCCAAAAATTGTAACCGTGATAGCCTTTGGAGGAGCTGGACCGGTGCATGCCTATGGCCTGGCCAAGAAATTGGGTGCTCCAAGATTGCTTGTTCCGCCGATACCTGGGGTAGGCTCGGCACTTGGATTTTTTACTGCACCGAGGGCGTTTGATGTATTGAGAAGCCATAAGCAAAGCCTTGAGGATGCCGGCTTCTCTGAAATTGAGGCAATATTCCAGGAAATGGAGGCAGAGGCAGGCAAGGTAATGACAAAGGCAGGGGAGAAAGAAACCATTACATTTGAAAGGTCTCTCGATGTGCGCTTTATAGGCCAAGGCTCAGAGACAAATGTTCCTATATCGCCTGATGATTTTACCAAGATTACCAAGGCAGAGGTAAGGGAACTATTTGATGGAATATATAAAAAGCTTTACGGCAGAACATACCCCGAGTCTCCTGTAGAGTTAATAAATTATAAGGTTCGTGCAAGCCTTCCAGAGCATCCGCTGCAATTACCAAAGATAGAAAAGAAAGTGTCCTCTCTCAATGACGCAATTAAAGGCACACGAAAGGCCTATTCAGCCATTGCCGGAGATTTTATCCCATACACCGTTTATGACCGTTATTTACTGTTCCCTGACGCCCAATTTCATGGACCAGCTATTATTGAAGAAAGGGAGTCAACGGTTGTTGTTGGAGAGGATGCATCCATATCAGTGGACGATTTTGGCTTTTTATGGATAGATTTAAGAAAATAGAGAATATCTCATATCATAAAGGGCGTATAGTTTTAGTTTTTCAGATATATTAGGAGGCAGAAAAATGACCATGAAATTTGATCCCATAACATTAGAAATATTATGGAGAAGGTTGATTTCCATTGTTGATGAGGCTGACAGTTCTGTTGCCAGGACGGCGTTCTCCAGCCTTTTAAGGGATGCCCATGACTACACCTGTATGTTTACCGATAAAAAGGGCAGGGAACTTGCCCAGGGATCCTTTGCGACTCCTGGACAATCAGGAGCAATGGCATTAGGAATAAAAAAAATTATCTCCAACCTCTCTGTTGACAACTGGCGACAGGGTGATATTTTCATTACAAATGATCCCTGGGCGCTTGCAGGGCATCTCAATGATGTATGTGTAATGAGCCCTATATATTATAAAAACAACCTGGTTGCGTTTACTGCATGTGTATTTCACCATTCCGATATTGGAGGAAGGGTCTCTTCTGACAACCATGATGTTTTTGAGGACGGCCTTTTTATTCCCCTTGTCAAGCTTTACGATGAAGGGATCTTGAATGAACCGGTTATGGAGATGATTCGCTGGAATGTAAGGACACCGGAAGAGGTAACAGGCGACATCAGGTCGCAGATAGCAGCAAACCATGTTTGCAGTGAGAAAATATGCCAGATGCTTGAAGAGACCGGCCTGGAAAATGTTGATGACCTTGCCGATGACATAATAGGGCTTACAGAGAAGAGCATAAGAAATGAGATTGAGCGTATCCCTGATGGGATATACAGAGGAGAAGGCATTATAGAGCAAAGGGAGGGCAAGGGTGACGTAACAATAAAAGCAGCCGTTGAAATAAAGGGAGATGATGTGATTGTTGACCTTGACGGATCTTCGCCTCAGGTCGACTGGGGTGGAAATGTTGTTTTTAATTTTACATATGCCTATGTTTTTATGGCTATCAAGAGCATGTTTGATCCACAAATGCCGAATAACGATGGTTGCGCCAGGCCTATAACCATGAAAGCCCCTGAAGGTAGTGTGGTAAATTGCAGATTTCCCGCAGCAGTTGCAGCGAGGATGCAGATAGGACATTTTCTAACCGAGATTATTTACAGGGCATTGGCGGAGGTTAGGCCGGAAAACGTTATTGCTGGGAGCGGCGGTACTCCGGCAACCATGAATGTGTTTTATGGGAAAAGAAATGATAATTCGCCCTGGCATTCCGTTATTATCCGAGGGGGTGGAATGGGGGCGAGCCACAAGGAGGACGGTCATTATGTAAGTATATTTCCGGCAAATGGGGCAAACACACCTGTTGAGACATTGGAGAGCGACACACCCCTTATTGTAGAAAAAAGAGAACTTCTTACAGATTCAGGTGGGCCCGGCAAATTCAAGGGAGGATTAGGAAGAAGAGTAATATTGAGAGTGCCGGATGATGATTATGCACCATCAGGGCCTGTAAATCTTGGCATTCAGTCAGGACGATTCCGTTACCCGGCAAAAGGCCTCTTTGGCGGTGGTGATGGTTCAAGGGCTCAGTTCCTTGTGAACGATGTTGCCGGTGACCCCTATGGGCTAACCCAGTTAAAATCAGGCGATATCATAACCATGGATGCCGCTGGTGGAGGGGGTTACGGAGATCCCGTTGAGAGGGACGCGGAAATGGTTATGAAGGATGTTCTAAACGGCTATGTAAGCCTGGAAGGGGCAAGGGAAGATTATGGCGTTGCCATTGACCCAGAGACTATGAAGGTGGATATAGATGAAACAGAGAGGTTGAGAGGCTCACTGAAAAAAGCATAATCGCCTAAAAGAAGCGACATTGTTTTCCTTGTGTTTATATGGAAATTGCCTCTTAACATGCCATATACCTGCTTTTTATCAATATATTCTGTATCTTGGCGTCTCGATGTGCGAATTTTTACATCGAGGGCAACGACTTGGGCGGGTAAAGCGTTTTCGATTTTTAAAAACATAACCGCAGGACAGGCACTGGGCAGGGAGAATGGTAAGCATTTTATTTTGGGCTGATATTGAACGGGAAACGTGCCCAAGGTGATCATAGACCTCTTTCTCTTTGATCCCTATTGTTTGAGAAATTTCCCTGGCAGAAAAATCTTTCTCCTCTAAGAGGTTGATTATCTGTTGACGAACCGTTTGGGCTATATCACGATATTCATTCATCTATAAGGCAGCATAATTAGTGCCTGAACGAAAAGCCAGTTCAGGCACGATTTTAGATTGCGGATTTTGGATTAAAAAACAACGGAATTTCAAAGCCTTAAAGATTTAAGGCCAAAACTTGAAAACTATATTTCGAGGTTTTCGTTCTGACATTAATTGCAAACTATACAGCCTTGATTGTTATTTTGCGGGGGGTTGCCGGTTTAATCTTTGGCAAGGTCAACCTAAGAACCCCATCCGTCATTTTGGCATCTATCTCCGGTTGGTTAATCATCTCAGAAAGAGTGAATTGCCTGAAATAGGTTCCTGTCTGATATTCTTTTAAGATATCTACCTCGTCAGGTCCTTCTGGTGACAGTGCTTTGCCGGCCAATGTAAGGGTATTTTCACGAAGGTCAATATCAAGATTTTCCGCTTTTACACCAGGCATATCTGCTACAACGACTATCTCACCGTCTGTTTCAAAGATATCTACTTCAGGGGTAAATGTTGGTCCCTGAACAATTTGCTCAGCCTCAGAGATTGGACCCCTTTTTTCCTTAGCCTGTAGAGACTTAGTTTTTTCGGCCATAGTTATTTCTCCTTTCATTCATAAAGCATATAATTACAATGCTGTAATGGTAATTTTCTTGGGTTTTGCAGATTCTGCTTTAGGTATCACTATAGTTAGCAAGCCGTCATTGCATTTGGCATCAGTTTTAGATGCATCAACCTGTGCCGGCAAGGTGATTTTCCTGCTAAACCTTCCTGCTTCCCTCTCTCTTCTGTGGTATTTGGTGTTTTCATTTTCAGGGTCTGATTTACGCTCACCTTCAATTGTGAGCGTGTTGTTTGCTATAGATAATTCGAGATCATCTGCCTTAATCCCAGGCAATTCCGCACGAACATAATAGTTATCCGTTTCTTCCGTAATGTTGATTGCCGGAAAAACGCCTGCTGCCGGTTCCCTGAATATTTTCATTGCAGGATATTGATAAAGTCTTTCCATTTCTTGTTTCATACGTTCTAATTCCTCAAACGTATCATTCCATCTCAATCTTGGCAAATTGCCTAAAGTGTTTCTTATTATCATGATCTAACCTCCTCTTTAATGTAAATATAGAAAAAGCAGTTCTTCGATTAAGTTTCATGCAATGCTTTACTAAAAAATTAATCTTATTTAACGGTTTGTCAAGATATCCTCTCTGTTTGTTAAAGCTTGCCCTCTCTTCACTTAGGCGGAAAGGATATATGGGTAGTTTATAAGAATGGCCGGTTGTTCCGACCATTGTTACTGATAAACTGTTTTGGATGTGGTTATATTAGATAACAAATTTAGCTCTTTCTCAAAATGAGTGGGTAAGTTACCCTCCCTTTTTTTTAAGTTCAGACCTCGTCATTCACATTATACAAATGACTGTAGATCTATATATCCCACGGGATTGCAAATTAATTTGACATCAGCTCGGTCTGAGTTCAGGGTTTCCCGCTGAAAGCGGGATTCAAAGTTCAGGGTTAACTGCTTCGCGATGTTTCCCTTAGTTATTGATTCCATTAGTTTAATGGCAAGAGAGCTAAACCTATGAACCTTTATCCGCCGTTCTTGTGGAGGAGTGAACCTTTTAACCCAACTCCTGGGTTAGAAATAGAGGTTTGTGTCCAAAATATTACACCATTATACGCTATAAATTACGAGGTCTGAAGTTAAGGGGTAAAGGGGATAAGCGCTAACATAAGAGAAGGGTGTTTCTCATTCGTCATTCCGGCGAAAGCCGGAATCCAAAAAATTCACCCAGCACTTTCTATGTGATCACCCAGTTTAGAAAGTGCTGGGTTCCGGACGCAGGACCAAGCCCGGCATGACGATTTCGAGACTTTTTACGAGATTGTCATATTTTGGCAAGTAAACGAAACGGTATCATCTATATAGGAGTGACTTCAGATCTCATCAAGAGGATATGGGAGCACAAAAACAACATGGACGAAGGATTTATAGATGCTACGATGAATTCATCAACTGGTTTGGCATGAGGTACACGAGAGCATGGAATCCGCTATTGAGCGAGAGAAGCGATTGAAGGAATGGAAGCGAAAATGGAAATTGGAATTGATTGAAAGCAGCAATCCGCATTGACAGGATTTGTTCAGTACGATTGCTTGACTGGATTCCGGCCTTAGCCGGAATGACTGAAAGGACGCCAGAATGACGCTGCGAATAAGTTAGCGTTTATGGGAGTAAGGAGGTACGGTTAAACTGTTTATTACACCCTCCCCTTAATCCCCTCCCATCAAGGGAGGGGAAAGAGATAGAGCAACCGCCATCAAGGGAGGGGATTTAACCACTTGAAACGGGAAGGAACCACAAATTTTGATATGTTTATTGCTTTTGCGGGGCCATTAAGGTTATAATTGTTGGGGTCTAAATTCGTTATTGTCAATCGGATGGGATGTGGTTTTTAACCTGAGAGGCTAAGGCCTGAATCTCTTCCATGTTGCCGGGCTTCATTTCCCAATTTGATATGGATAGGCTATCGTTCTCCCAGCGGGGAATAATGTGCACGTGGAGATGGGGGACAACCTGGTCAGAGGCCTTTCCATTAAGCTGAAGAACTGTTGCGCCATCTGCATTTAATGTTTCTTTTATAGCTATGGCACATCTTTTTACTGCATGAAAAACTGCCGACAGATCGTCTTTCTCTATTTCAAAGATATTTTCGGCGTGTTTTTTAGGCACAACGAGCAAGTGACCTCTGCCTGCCGGATTTATATCCATAAAGGCAATCACGAGTTCCTCATCCAGCACTTTTATAGCAGGTATTTCCCCTGCGATGATTTTGCAAAATATACAGTCCATCAAAATTTTTCTCGTTGAAACTTGATTTGTGTATTGAGTTTCAGGTTTTATTGTTGTTTTTGTCTAATATCCAGTTTCCAGTTTCAAATTTCCAATAAAAATAGCTACCTGCAGTCCGGGCATTTTTCCCAGAAATCTTTAGGAATTCCCTCGGTTATTTTATCGAAATAACTCAGTTGAAACCATGGCGCAAAGCTCCTCCCACAGACCTTACATTTCTTCATGGGAAGGGTCCTGCCCCACCGGACAATTGTGCGTTCGTTTTCATTTTCCTCGATCTTAATACAATCCGCCGGGCATACATACGCACAGGCGCCACATCCTATACATGTTTGGGGGTTGATCCCCAATGGTGGTCCCACCTTTCTATCAGAGCCTCTTCCCAGAAAGGAAATGGCCTCAACGCCGACTACCTCCCGGCAAACCCGTTCGCATAGTCCGCATAATATACAGTCATCGTCTCCAAGCTTGAATCTTGGCTCACCGACAGAATACTCCTCTGCCAACTCTTTAAGGACAGGCACATTTGGCGATCTGGACAACAGAAGTTCTATCACCATCTTTCTGGCCTTATTAACCTTATCCGTGCTTGTCTGAACATCAATGCCCTCAAGCGCTGGATAATTACATGATGTAGTAAGGCTTGTTCTGTTGCCCTTGGTGACTTCTACCTGACAAAGGCGGCATGCGCCATAAGGTTCAAGGGCCTCATGGTAGCAAAGATGAGGAATATCAAATCCATTATCCAGGGCAACCTGAAGAACGTTCTGCCCCTCTTCTGCCTGTACTTCCACTCCATCAATTGTAAATTTAATCATCGTTAAATAACCTTTTCCTTGTTGCTAATTATTTGCTGGTTCTAAGGAAACAAGTAGTAAAAATTTAAACCACTGTAACTGCATCAAAATTACAGGCAGCCATGCATGCTCCACAGCGTATGCATTTTTCCGTGTCAATCACGTGAAGTTTCTTTTTCTCCCCTGTAATCGCATCACTTGGGCAGATTTTTTTGCACATTCCACAGCCTGTGCAGGCCTCTTCATCGATAGAGTACGTTATAAGAGCCTTGCAGACACCTGCCGGGCAGCTTTTTTCTTTGATATGCGCATCATATTCATCCCTGAAATATCGGATAGTGCTCAGTACAGGATTCGGAGCCGTTTGACCAAGAGCGCAGAGAGAACCCTCAGCTACTATCCAGCTTAGCTCCTCCAGGAGTTCAATGTCTCCCTCTTTCCCTTCGCCCTTAGTAATTGCGTCAAGCACCTCATACATGCGCCGCGTGCCTTCTCTACAGGTTGTGCATTTGCCACAACTCTCATCCTTTAAAAAATTCATAAAGTATCTGGCAATATCTACCATGCATGTTTTATTATCCATAACAATCATGCCGCCAGATCCCATCATAGAACCCACCTCTTTGAGTTTGTCATAGTCTACCGGCATGTCTATCAATGAGGCAGGAATAGCGCCACCTGAAGGCCCTCCAGTCTGTACTGCCTTAAGTGTGCCATTTCCAGCGATACCCCCGCCGATGTCATATACAATTTCTCTTATTGTCATACCCATGGGGACTTCTACAAGGCCGGTATTTTTAACCTTCCCTACCAGGGAAAAAATCTTGGTTCCTTTGCTGCCTTCAGTCCCTATACCCGTGTACCAGTCAACCCCTTTGTTTATAATAAGGGGCACATTGGCCCATGTTTCCACATTATTAAGATCAGTCGGCTGATCCCACAGCCCACTTTCAACGGTATGGATATGTTTTGCCCTTGGCTCACCTACCTTTCCTTCAAGCGAGGCCATAAGCGCCGTTGATTCGCCGCAGATAAAGGCGCCACCACCTCTGCTTACCTTGATGTCAAAATTAAATGCCGTGCCAAGGATATTTTTTCCCAACAATCCATAATCCCTGAGTTGTTCTATGGCTTTTTCTACGTTTTCAGAGGCAAGGGGATATTCATACCGCACATATACATAGCCCTCATCTGAACCGATTGCATATGCCCCGATCATCATACCCTCTAATATGCTGTGAGGGTTTCCTTCCAATAACCCTCTATCCATATATGCACCGGGGTCCCCCTCATCTGCGTTGCAAATCACATAGTGTTTATTTCCAGGGGCATTTCTGCACGATTCCCACTTTATGCCCGTAGGGAAGCCGCCGCCTCCCCTGCCTCGAAGACCCGATTTTTTAATTATATCAATGACCTGTTCTGGAGAAAATTCCGTTAAAACCTTTGCCAGAGTGGAATAACCCCCTATTGTGAAGTAATCCTCTATGGAGGTAGGATCAATTTTACTATTATTGCCAAAAACATAGGGAGTCTGTGCCTTATAAAAGGGTATGTCGTCCTTATTCGCAATCTTCTCTCCAGTTTGAGGGTCCTTGTAAAGAAGGCGGTCTATAATGCGGTTTCCAAGCAATGTTTCACTAACTATCTCTGATATATCCTTTGGCTTAACCTGCTGATATAATATATCCTGGGGGTACACAATGAGCAGCGGCTCCCTTTCATCAAAACCCTGACCACCTGTTATCCTTATGTCTATCTTTTTAGTTAATCCTTGCTTTTTCAATGCTGCCCGCAAGGTATCAATAACCTTCTCAGATCCATACGCCCTGGCGGATGTTCCTGAGGTAATAGCTATACATGGTTTTTCAGGGTCTCTTCCGCCTACAATCTCTTTCCTGATTTTTTCAAGCTCCTGGGGAGTATTAATGCTTTTCATCTCTATTCCTTAGATGGTTTTCTATATTTTTTAAGTGCAGTTCCCACTTTCGCAGGGGTCATTTGACCGTGATAATCTTTTCCAACAACAACAATAGGACCCATGGCACACGCACCCAGGCAGTTGACGGTTTCGAGAGAAAATAGACCATCATCTGTCACTCCTCCAACATCAATGTCAAGCTCCAATCTCAACCTGTCAAGTACCATTGGGGCTCCTCTGACATGGCAGGCCGTCCCCAAACACACACTAATAGGATACTTCCCCCGAGGTGTGAGGCTGAAGGCATTATAAAATGTGGCTATACTATATACCCTCGTCAAAGGAATGGGGAGGTTTTCTGAAATGTAGACCAGATCGTTTTCAGACAGATAGTTGTCCTCTTCCTGCAGATCCTGCAAGATTGCAATTACCGCAGAGTCCTTGTATTCATATTTCTCTAATATTCGATCAATACCCTTTGGGTCCATTTAATCTCCTTCGGTCATTTTTACCCTTTTCTTTACTTTCTCATACTCCTCAACAACCCTCTTCTGGATTGTATCTATCATTTCCTCACTCAAATGTCTGAACCGCCCCTGGATTTTCAAATATTCTTTTACAGGTCTGAGCTTTTCAATCTTGCCGGTAAATTTATAGCGCCCATTTTCCACCTCATATAAGGGAAAGACGCCTGTCTCAACTGCCAGGCGGCCGGCCTTAACGGAAAGTTCAACCGGCAGTCTCCACCCTGTGGGGCAGACAGAGAGGATGTGGACATAGGCAGGCCCTTTAATCTTTGCTGCCTTTTTTACCTTAGTTATAAGATCTATCGGGTAGCTCGGGCAGGCTGTGGCAACATACGGTATGTTATGAGCTGCAGCAATTTCAGGCATATTTTTTTTCCACGTTACCTGACCGGGTATAACTTTCCCCGCAGGAGATGTTGTAGTGGCGGCGCCAAACGGTGTTGCCGACGATCTCTGGATACCTGTATTCATATATGCCTCATTATCATAACATATATATACAAAATCGTGTCCCCGTTCAAGGGCTCCGGATAAGGCCTGGACACCTATATCGCTTGTTCCACCGTCCCCGGCCATGGCAAGGAAGGTCATTTTCTTTTTAGGCACCCTGCCCTTTCTCATCAAAACCTTCATGCCCGCTTCTACCCCTGATGCAACTGCCGCTGCATTTTCAAATGCCACATGTATCCAAGGAACCCTCCAGCTTGTATAGGGCATGGGAGATGATATAATCTCCATGCAGCCGGTAGCAGAGGAGACAATCACATTTCTTCCCAGCGCCTTGGCAACAAGCCGCACGGCCAGGGCCTCTGCACAACCCTGACAGGCCCTATGACCTGGTGCAAAATAGTCTTTTTTGGTAATCAGTTTATATGCATATACATTGGTTGACTCGACTATTTCCATCACTTACCCCTTACTCCATAGTACTCGAAATCTTCTTCTCGAGTATGTTTTTTAACCTTTTCCATGGCTTTTTGATACATATTCTTAAAATCATCAATGGTTACGTCTCGTCCAGCCAGACCACAAATAAAATTTGTTATATTTGGCTGGTTTTTCTCCTTATAAAGAACAGAGCGGAGGTCTATGGCAAGGGGGCCACCCTGGCCGCCGTAAGATATCGCCCTGTCAATAACAATAAGATTTTTTGCCTGACTCACGGCCTCTCTAAATTCATCAAAGGGAAATGGTCTCCATAATCTGTCCATAATTAGGCCGACTGACTTTCCCTCTTCTCTGAGTGCATCAACAGCCATTGAAACAGTTTCTCCGTAGCTTCCCTGAGTTATAAACAATGTGTCCGCATCTTCACTTCTATAGGTCTCTATGGGTTTATAATATCTTCCAACAATATCCCCGAGTTCTTTCCACGCGGATATAATCACGGACTTTGATTGTTTGAGGGGTTCATCCTGGGCAACCTTTGCCTCTGAAAAGATGGTCGGCATTCCAACACCGCCCATGGTGACCGGTTTGTCCGGGTGAAGGCGATGGACAGGTTCAAAATTCGGTAGATATCTTTCAACCTGATCCTGATCCCAAAATTCAACAGGCTCTATCACATGGGTCAGTATAAAACCATCAATATTTATAATAAAAGGCAGCATTACATTTTTGTCTTCCGCCACCTTATATGCGAAAAGCACATGATCAAAAACCTCCTGCCCGTTATTTGCAAAGACCTGAATCCATCCGCAGTCCCGTATAGACATTACATCCGTGTGATCATTCCATATGCTGATAGGCCCTGACATAGATCTATTTGCCAGTATCATAACAACAGGCAATCTCATGGAGGCAACTATGTGGACTATCTCATTCATCAATGCGAGCCCCTGGGAACTGGTGCAGGTAAAGGCCCTTGCCCCTACGGCTGATACGCCGGCAGACACACTCATGGCAGAATGTTCAGACTCTACCGGGATAAATTCTGCATCTAATTCACCATTGTTTACCAGTTCCGACAGATGTTCAACAATATGTGTCTGGGGTGTAATAGGATAAGCGGCGATACAATCAACATTTGCCATTTTTACCGCCTCAGCGGCGGATAATGAAACCTCGAGTCCGATTCTCTTTCCCATTACTCTTCCTCCTCAACCATTTCAATGGCATGGGTAGGGCATTCATTGGCGCAAATCCCGCATCCCTTACAGTAGAATAAATTTGCCTCAAAAAAGCCCTCGTCTGTTTCATATATGGCGGCATCAGGGCAAAAGATATAACAAGTCCCACATTTTATGCATTTTTTACTATCCACAACCGGCCTTATCGATCTCCAATCACCGGTTTTGTATTCATCGGAATTTCCCGGGGTAGTTAAAACCGTCCCGACTTCAAGTTCCTGCCAGGTTAAATCCTGTCTTGTCTCGGTCACTTTATTACCTCTCTATATTCAAAACGCCAACTCTGTTTCTTCAAACGCCTTTTTAAAGGCAGCAATGTTTTTTTCAGCTATACGGCCAAATCTATTTTTCAATGGCTCAATCAGGGATTCAGGGTCTACAACAGCCTTAGCCTTTAATAATGCCCCAAGCATGGTCGTGTTTGTGATAGGCAGCCCTAAAATTTCTCTGGCAATCTTCGTAGCATTCACAACCGCAAGCTTACAGCTAATATTCAATTCCTTTTTTATCTCCTCAGCCGTATATTTCGTGTTCGCCACTAATATCCCATCGTCACTTAGGCCTGCAGTAACATTAACAATTCTCAATATGCCTGGATCCAACACCAGAACAATGTCCGGGTTGTGAATTTCAGACCGTATTTTAATTTGTTGGTCATCTACCCTGCAAAATGCTATAACCGGAGCTCCACGCCGCTCCGGACCAAAGGAGGGGAAGGCCTGTCCGTATTTCCCCTTGCTTATTGCTGCCAGGGCTAAGAGCTCAGCAGAGGTAACAGCACCCTGTCCGCCTCTTCCATGAAACCTAATTTCCAGCATAACAACTCCTTACAAATAGAATATATTTTCCCTGCAAAAACTGCTGTTATCTATAACTCCAAACATATTAAGCTGTCAAATCTTTTTTTAATTTTTTTTAGTAAATATTTATTGACAATGATTATACCATTCATTATACTAATCTTAATTATGGAGGTATAACCATGGCGAAGATAAAGACTGCAATTTCAATCGATAAGCCGCTATTTGAGCAAATGGATAGTTTAGCTAACGAATTGAACCTTTCTCGAAGCCGTATCTTTGTATTGGCCGCTCATGAATTTATTCAACGTCATAAAAATCATAAACTGCTCGAAGCCATTAATGATGCTTATGATGATGTGCCCGATTTAAGTGAAGAAACCCATAGAGAACAGATACGTTCTATACACTACGAAATGGTCAAAGATCAGTGGCAATAAATCAAGGTGATGTATTTTGGATAAACCTGAAAGAACCTTCCGGTTCCGAACCCGTATTTCGCCACCCGCACGTTGTTATTCAAAATAATCTGTTCAACCGTAGCCGTATTAATACAGTGGTTGTTTGCGCCCTGACCTCTAACATTAAGCGGGCAAAGGTACCGGGGAATGTTCTGCTAAACAAAGGAGAGGCTAATCTGCCGAAAAAAAATGTGGTGAATGTTTCTCAAATCTTTACAGTGAATAAGAGCGATTTATCAGAAAAAGTGGGGGCTTTATCACCAGGGCGGCTTAATCAACTGCTTGAAGGCATTAAACTTCTGACCGAACCAAGGGAAGTCGAATAGTGATTTCAAAATGCGACGCCCACCCGGCTCTTCTCTTCAAAAGGCACCAAAAGCGTCTCGGCTCATCATTTTTCCTGCGCTTTCTATTGTCCAATGAATATTTTTAAGCCTACTTGATTTGCGTCTATTTCCACAGTCAAGTGATTAAGGAAAGCCTCGATTTTGACCTTACCATCGTAACAACTCAATAAGGCAGGGCATTTCTATGTCTTCCCCCTTTTAAAAGGGGGATTGAGGGGGATTTTTCTAAAGCTGCCCTTCCTGATTGGGATGTTACTCACCATATTTCAAATCATCACGGGATATCATATGATGAAAAAGTACATAGCGCTTAATCCAATCACAATAAAAATTCTACCTGTGCGGTTAGCCATTAGCATTTAGCCATTAGCATTAAAAAGTGATGGAAATGAGAGATTTTAGAGAACTTAATCAACAGATCAATAAGGTAAAGAGGATATTGAACAGTTTTATCCAAAAGCTAATCCCGCCTCTCTTTGGCGGGACTAAAAGCTAATGGCACAGGTTGAAAAAATTCAGCATGAATGGAAGTGTCTCAAGCGCATAACATTATGAACTTGATCAAGTAATTTCAGCTTTTGCTTTGACAGTTAATTTCTTTTATGCATAGATAAATTTATCATTTGTTTAATTGCTGATTTTAATATTAAGGGTACGCCTACATAATAAAAGACATCAAATATCAAGAAAATTTCACCAGATAATTATTACCAGGCAATGGTGACTCGTTTAAAGGGCAATTTAACTCACCTTTTTAGTTCCGACCGAAGGCTTCGAGCCATAATAAATTCATAAAGGGCAGGACAACACCGGGTCATTATTCTGGTCAAGCGGCCTACTCCTGATAAAACTATTAGGCGCTTTTTTCTTACAGCGGCCCTGTAAACCGCATTGGCTACGCTTTCAGGGGAAGCAGCCTTTCCCGCAGTGGACTGGGGATGGGTTGAGAGAGAGCCATCTCCGTCAAGGGCATGCCTGTTGATTGCAGTGTTGGTAAACCCCGGACAAACGATTGTAACCGTCACATTGTATTTTTTCAACTCTGTTCTCAGGGAGTCAAAAAGGCCGTGAAGGGCGTGCTTGCTGCCCGCATATCCTGTCCGGCCGAGAAGAGGTGCGAAACCGGCTACGGAACTGATGACAATGATAATGCCCTGATTCAAGATTAGCTGGTCCAGGGTAGCCTTGGTGCAGTTGATCGAGCCAAAGTAGTTGACATCCATTACCCTGCGAAAGACACCTGTCTCAGTCTCAGAAAAGGCGCTTCTGTGGGTTATGCCTGCATTGTTTATGAGTACATCAATCCGGCCGTATTTTTTTATTACAGCCGTCAATGTATTACGGCAGGCCTCTTCATCTGTTACGTCCAATGGCATTGCTGTGCAGGCAATACCCTCAGCCTCAAGCTCACCGGCAACCATCCCCACACTATCTCCGTCCAGGTCTATTAATACAACAATGGCGCCTGCCTGACCGAACCTACGGCTTAAGGCCTGCCCTATGCCCCCGGCTGCACCGGTGATAATGACCACCTTTTCCTTAACGCTATATTTTTTTATCACCGGCAACCTTATTTATGTAATATTCAAATACCTGGCGGGTTGTCTTTTTTGGGATGTAGCCAAACTCATCCTTAAGCCGGTGGTTGCTGAGTACAGGCCGGTATCGGATAAAATCGACCTGCTCCGGGCCATATCGGCTAAGTTTCAGTCTGGATAAAGCCCACAGCGCTGCTTTTACAAGCCAGACTGGGAGAGACAAGTAAGGCTTTCCTAACAGTGAGGCAATCTCCTTCAATGTCAGAACCCCGTCGCCTGCCAAGTTAAAGATACCGGCTATGTCACCACGTATACCCTTGACAATACAGTTCACAACATCCTGATCCCAGATAAACACAAAGGGCGTGGCAGCGCCTTTCAGCCCTAAAATATAGGGTTTTTGGAACAGGGCTGTTATCTGGTTATCTGTAGTGGCTCCAAGTATGGTCCCAGGACGGAAAATTAGCTGTTTCAATTTTGGGTGCTCTTTTCTGTAACGGGCCAGCATCTCCTCTACCAGCCGCTTATGGTCTGAATAGGCAAATTCAGGGTTTCCCCGCAATGTATCCGCCTCAGTCAGCCACTCAGGGTTGTCAGGGTAATATCCATAGGCAGCACCACTGCTGGTTATAATGACCTTTTGCACCCCTGTCTCAATGCAGGCATTCAGGACATTTTCCGTCCCGAGAACATCCACCGAATACAAGAATTCCCTGCTCAAGCCCTTTTCAGGAGTGACGATTGAGGCCAGATGCACAACCGTGCCTACCCTGAACTCCCTGAAAATATCAAGCATTTTGGAAGACCGCACATCAGCCGTAACGTATGTGACTTCCTGTTTTCTCTCCTCAGGGGGAACCTCTCGAAGGTCAGCGGCAACAATATTTGTAAGCCATCCCCTTTCCTTTGCAAGGGTGTCAACGAGTAGTCTGCCTATGTAACCACCTGAGCCTGTAATAAGCACTGACGATTGTTTTGATTCAGGTGATTTCATCTATGACGCTTCCTGTATCTCGTCATATAGCGGCCTCCGTGACCAGTATAGAGCCATGGTTAAGCCGGAAATTATATGCCAAATGCCCCACCATGCCGCCACGATTGCCATACCACCCAGACCTTCAAAAAAATTAAAGACAAGTATCAGACCAAGGGCGGAATTCTGTATGCCTACCTCTATGGATACGGCACGGCTGTCACTTTCTTGCAGCCTGAACAGGCGGGCAGACCAGTAGCCTATGCTGAGGGCCAGGGCATTGTGGAGGAATACGCCGAATACCACCAACCCTATTACCTTGAGAAATATCTGCCAGTTGGCTGAAAGGGCCGCTCCAACGAAGCCTATAAAGATAATAAAGGATATTATTTTAAAGGGTTTGCGGATTTTTTCAATCAAATTTGGAAAGATATGTGAAAGGATCATGCCTGTGGTTAGGGGAATTCCCAGTATTAAGACGATGGTGTTAAACACGTCAAGGGGATTTAGGCTTACCTGTCGAAGGATTGGAGCTGTAGCCGGATTAAGGCTGCCCCACAGGGAAATGTTAAGCGGTGTCATAATAATAGCAGCGGCCGTGGATACGGCTGTCATGCTTACAGATACAGCGGCGTTGCCTTTGGCCAGGTAGGTCATTATATTGGAGAGATTACCACCGGGACATGCGGCTATGAGTATCATTCCCAGGGCCATGGATGGTGAAAGGCGAAGGACAAGGGTGAGCAAAAAAGTGAATGCAGGAAGGAGTATGAACTGGGCGGCCAGGCCAATGGACGGAGCCTTCGGCGATATTAAAATCCTTTTAAAATCCGCAGGCTTCAGTTCCAGAGAGACCCCCAGCATCATCAATCCAATTACTACATTGAGGCCTATAAGGGCCTGGGGGCTGAAAATCAGTCTTATCTGGTCAATTGCTGCTGCATCCATATTACCTCCCTGCTGGTTCCTTATGCATATCCTTGAAGTGCAAGAGGCCCGGCGCCCACATGTGTTTGACCGGGTCTACATCTACGTGTATGACTGAGCATTTTCCTGAATTAAGACTCCTTTCAATTGCAGGTACCAGTTCCTCCGGATCAGAAACCCTTTCGCCGTGCCCACCCATAGACCGAGCCAGTTTATCAAACTCAATTTCTCCCAGGTCGGTGTTAATAGTTTCTTCCGGACTAAGGGATTTTTTTATCATCGTTTTTATCGGTTTAAGGGCGAACTGCTGGTTTATCTTAACCATGCCCCACTGTTTGTCACTACACACCAGGAATATTGGCCTGAGATTGTTCCTTACAGCAGTTTCAATCTCCTGGGGGTGGAAACCAAAGGCGCCGTCCCCTATTATGCAGTAGACCGGGCTGTTCGGCCTGGCAACAGAAGCGCCAAGGGCTTGCCCTACACCTGCGCCCAACATTCCGAAATGATGAGTAGAAAGTATTGTATTCGGGGTGCGAACCTCATGGTAGAAGTTCCCCCATACAGCCGTGTTTCCGCCATCAAATATAACTACTGCATCGTCATCAAAGAACTGTCGACAAATGGATGCCACATGCCCTGTAAGCATAGGGGATGACCGGTCTTCAAGTTTTGCATCGAGCTTTGCCCGGTCCTTGTCACGTTCCTTTGCAAGCATTGCCAGTTTTTGCTTCCTGCTCGTTATCGGGATCGTGGACTTCATTTCCTCGAGCTTCTCTAACAAGAGGGCGAGAAATAGCCTCACATCCGCCAGTATGGCCAGTTCGGCCGGTTTGTTCACCCCAAGCACCTCCTCATCAATATCAACCTGGATAAGTTTTTGGTCATCCGGCTGACGCCAATAGGGTGCCTTTCCCCACCAGTCAGTCTCTCCAAGCCTGGAACCTAAACAGAGGATAAGGTCACTGTTGTTCCTGACCTCGTTTACGGCCTTTACATGGATCATGGGCCATGAAAGCCCTGACGCCTCCCTGAAAGCAGCTCTTCCTGACCAGGAGGTAGTCACGGGCGCATGGAGCATCTCGGCAACCTGTGCTAATTCCTCGAACGCCCCGGCATGGATAATCCCGCTGCCTGCATGTATAACAGGAAAATCAGCCTCTACAAGCATATGGGCCGCCTTTTCCACAAGGTCTGAGGCCGGCCGTATTGGAGTAACATTACGATACTGGTGAGGCGCCCACAAGGGTGGGGCCTTGCATTTTCCATTCATTAAGTCCTCCGGCACGTCCAGATGGACAACACCGGGCCTGCCCCGGTAGCTAAGACGAAATGCCCGTCTCAGCATTTCAGGGATACGCTCAAAAGCTGAAGCAGAACCGGACCACTTTGACATAGGCTTGATTACCCCCACCTGATTGAAATACTGGTAGGCCCCGCCTCGGTCCGGTGAGGAGATTCCCTTTCGCCGTGAACTGGTAATTAAAAGAACTCGATTGCCCTCTCCGTTTTCTACTGCCACTCCTGCAAGCACATTTGCCACACCCGGGCCGTTGCTTGCTATACATACACCGAGTTTCCCCGTGAGCCTCGCATATGCTCCGGCCATATGGGCTGCAGTGGCCTCATGGCGAGGGGTTATGAGGTCTATTCGATATTGTGGAAAGCTTGAATAGAGGCCAAAATAGGTGCCGTCAATTATGCCGAAGACCTTTTCAACGCCTTCCTCCTTCAACATCCTTGCTATAATCTCGCCGCCGGTCATATTGGACATATAATACTCCTGATTAATAGTGATATTTGGCTGTTTTGCTATTGTGTAATTCTTTAAACCGCATAAAAAAGTTTTAATATAGATTAATGTTTAATTTTTTTATCTGTCCCCTTTTTTGTCCCTTGTTGCTCTTTCCAGAGCCTTGGCGTATGACGTGCTCATTTTGTTCAGATCTTTCCCAGGAAAAAACACCTCGAAATCTCTATAAAGATTTTCGGTAAAATTCAGTCTATCATAAACACTGTCATCACAAAATTGAAGGGCCGCTATATGGAGTGTTTCAAGCACAGCGGCAACCGCTGTACAGCTCTGAAATAATGAGAATTCTTCCGATGCTACAATTATCTGAACTTGGGCCAGGTCCGATAGCGGGGAGAACTCACTATCACTCAACAAAATAAAAGGCACTCCTTGATCGGCACAATGTTGAACAATGAATTAGGTTTGCTTAGCGTAGGGGTGCCTGAATATAGCAAATAGTATATCGTCCGAATTTACATCTCTTAGGGTATCTGGAATCAGCGAGGAATTATGGCTTAAAAGAAATGAGTTTGGACGAATTCTTTTCATCATAATATGAAATATGTAGGCCATTGCATAAGATGTCCGTTGACCGGTTATAAGCAGATTTCTCTTGGCCTCCATAATCATCCTTGCGGCCTTCAGGAAGTCTTGCTGGTCTATTTGATTATGGGTAAGCTGAAGGCTTTTAATAATATATGCAAAATTTTTCTCTATTATATCTTCTTGATCTCCTTTTAATTGTTTCTTCTTCAATGTGTAGCGTTTTGTAATGGAACCGCGCTTCATTAAGGCATCCTGTCGCAGTTCTCTTTGCAGCTCACCGAAATTATTGTAGCCGAGCTTTGAAATAAAGCGCACTACAGTGGCTTTACTGGCGCCTGTCTTATGACTAATGGAGGTAACGTTTTCGAAGACGAGCTCCTCGTAATGACGTGACAAGTATTCAGCAATTTGGCTTTCAAGAGGTGTAAGTTTTTTTAGGGAGCGAGTCCTCTCCAGTAAATTTTTATATTGCATTGTAAAACATTAGAATAATCATACAGGCAAGTCAATATGTATCTCCACAGCCCTGAATTATGGTGATTTTTTATTGACAACAATTAAATTATAAGGGAAAGGCAAAACAAATGTTTCATTGTTTTTCTTTTTGAAACAGATAAATCATTTATCTTGGAAATATTTTTGTGCCCTTTTTACGGTATAGACGGACACGAGAAATCGTTTCTATCAATAGTTTTTTTAAAAATGCAATCAGAAAGGTGGTGATAGGTGATGTAAAAAAAGTTTATTTTTGAATGAAACCTAAGTTGCTCGGTAGACATTGCTCATCAATAGCATAAAAAATAAAACAAGATTAAAGGAGGCTAAATAATAATGAAAAGCAGAATTACTCGACTTTTGTCAATCAGCCTGTTCATACTTATCAGTGCGTCATTCCTCGCGGCCCCAGCATGGGCCGGTAAAAAGAAAGATACGCTCAATATTGCATTCAGCAAGGAATTAGCAACCCGGGACAGGTATTTTAATACGGCCCGAGAGGGCATTGTTGTTGCCCGGCATGTATTTGATAATCTCCTTTACAGGGACCCGGTAACATATGAATATAAAGGGTTGCTTGCCAAATCTTATAAATGGATTAGCACTACTGAAATGGAGATCGTTCTTCGTCAGGGCATAAAGTTTCATAACGGTGCGGATATGACCGCCGATGATGTGGTATACATCTCGAATTTTGCGGCGAACGCGGACAATAAGGTTAGAACCCAGCGTTACTCCAACTGGATCAAGGAGGTTGTAAAGGCCGGGCCCTACACAGTCAAGATTATTCTTAAAAAACCATTTCCCGCTGCCTTGGAATTTCTTTCCGGGGCCAATCCTATTTACCCTAAGGACTATTACGCCAAGGTTGGAACTAAAGGGTTTGGCGTAAAACCCATTGGCACAGGACCCTATAAGATTGCTGAGGTAATACCGGGGCAAAAA
>Ga0307990_1001298_pt1 | contig 21264 bp, 16 predicted proteins | sample EllFjometagen129_FD_203168 | JGI IMG/M metagenome (GOLD analysis project Ga0307990, IMG submission 203168) | Marine microbial communities from Ellis Fjord, Antarctic Ocean - #129 | ecosystem: Environmental > Aquatic > Marine > Unclassified | place: Southern Ocean | collected 2014-10-08
CCACAAGGTGGAGACAATAACCGGGACCATCTATATTTTCCTTGATCTTGGCTGAACAGTACCAATTGAAATCTGCTATACAGTCGCAGCACCCCAATACCCCCCGTCGACCTTAAATCTCATTCGCATAGATGCTACGAATTTCCTCCGGCTGGATGCAGAGATAGTCAAGAGTCTGTTTCTGGGTACTGTGATTGAAGCACACCATCAACTCCGGAAGTGATCGACCGAATGTAACCCGCTGGTGATAGCCCCAGGTTTTCCTCAAACTGTGAGAACCAAAGTTCCCCTGCAGATTGATAGTTTTGCACCAGCTTTTAACAAGACGTGTTAAAGAAGGCACTGTCAGCGGCCCACGTTGCCCTCTGAAGAGTGAATCATCCTCATGGCAAGGGAAGGTAGCCAGGAGCGTGTTGGTTGCTTCCACGACCGGCTTATTGAGGGTGATGCGACGAAGTTTGCCGGTTTTTCTTTCCCGGAGCTCGATCTCACCCATCGGTTTTAAACCACGCACCTGTCCGGCTTTAATTCCCAGCATATCAGATGCTCGCAAATTCGTATTTGTTCCCAGGGTGAATAGGGCAAGATTGCGCGGCTGATTGGCCAGTAGCTTCCTGATGGATCTGATCTCCTTCATATTGCGGATCGGGTCCACCCTGATCACTGAACCTTTTTTGGGATGATTCGGGTTTCTGATTATGGTTTCCATTTATAGCCTCCCTTCTTGTCAAGTTTTACTCATTATTTGACATAGACTTAGCAGGAAGTCAAGGGCTGTTTTTACAGTTCCACCCCGATATTGTCGCTAACCCTTGCAGGCTCTAGGATTGCTCCGAATTAGGACTTGCCAACTATTAGGGTAAAGTTAGCGAGTATTAAATCCTATATTATAGAAATTAAAGCCAAGGGGAAAGTGGCATATGCGAAGAGGGAGATAGGCTCAATAGTATTTCACCAACCATATCCATATGAAAATTTAGGGTAAGTTATCAGGTCGCTTATTGCATTCACCATGTGAACGCCCTTGACTGTACAGAGAGGTTACTCATTATTGATGGAAGTCAATAAATGAGGGAAATAGGTTTGCATAGTAGCTTTCGACCCGTACTGTTCAGGTAAGATAAAGGGAAATGTCAAGAGTGCCGGTTATTGACACCCCTACAAAGGCTCTGATACCTTTCAACAGAAATTCAGTGATTATCGATTGAAGTATTCGATATCCTTAAAACTCCTTGACAAAATCACCGAACGGAGTTAGTCAATTTGCAGTTCTCTCATAAATGTCAATGATAACAAAAAATAACATTCAACTAGGGAAAGAAATGTTCAAACAAACTTTCAAGAATATTGATGATGTGCTCTGGAAGGAGGCAGGCTGTTCTTCTGAGCTGGATTATACGGAACAATCCTCCTGGATGTTGTTCCTCAAATATCTGGATGACCTGGAGCAGGAACGGGCCATGGAGGCCGAACTCGTCGGCAAGGCCTATGACTTTCTCCTGGAGGACCGCTTTCAGTGGTCGAGTTGGGCCGCGCCGAAGAAGGCCGATGGTTCATTCGATCATGACACAGCCCTTACCGGCGATGACCTGATCTCATTTGTCGATGGCGAGATGTTTCCCTACCTCAGAGGGTTCAAACAACGCGCCACCAGCCCCGATACCATCGAATACAAGATTGGCGAGATCTTCGGAGAGATCAAAAGCAAGTTCCAGAGTGGCTACAGTCTGCGTGATGCCTTGGAGCTTATGGACGCCCTGCGGTTCCGTTCGCAGAAGGAAAAGTACGAACTGTCCCACCTCTACGAAGCCAAGATCAAGAACATGGGCAACGCGGGGCGCAATGGCGGCGAGTATTACACCCCTCGCCCACTTATCCGCGCCATGGTTCAGGTGACCAAACCCACAATCGGCGAGCGAATCTATGATGGCGCATGCGGTTCCGCTGGCTTCCTCTGCGAGTCCCACGATTATATGCGCAAGGGCAAACTCAACACCACCCAGCTCGAAACCCTCCAGACAAAAACCTTCTACGGCAAGGAGAAGAAGAGTCTGGCCTACGTCATCGCCATCATGAATATGATTCTGCACGGAATCGATGCGCCCAACATCCTCCACACTAACACGCTGTCTGAGAACATCATGGACATCCAGGAGAAGGATCGCTTCGACATCATCCTCGCCAATCCACCCTTTGGCGGTAAAGAGCGCAAAGAGGTCCAGCAGAACTTCCCCATCAAGACAGGGGAGACTGCCTTTCTCTTTTTGCAGCACTTTATCAAGTTGCTCAAAGCTGGCGGGCGTGGGGCGGTGGTTATCAAAAACACCTTCCTCTCTAATTCCGACAACGCCTCGAAGGCCCTGAGGCAGGAATTGCTGGAAAGCTGTAACCTATACACCGTGCTTGATTGCCCCGGCGGTACCTTCCTTGGTGCGGGAGTTAAGACCGTTGTGCTCTTCTTCAAGAAGGGTGCGCCTACCCGAAAGACTTGGTATTACCAGCTCGATCCCGGCCGCAACATGGGTAAGACCAACTCCCTCAACGACGATGACCTCAAGGAGTTCGTAAAACTGCAGACAACATTCGAGGACTCCGAGAAGTCCTGGATCGTGGACATCGCCGACGTGGATCAGAATACCTTTGATCTCTCGGTGAAGAACCCCAACACGCCCGAAGCCGACCCGCTTCGCGAACCAGAGAAAATCATCGAAGAGATGACTGCGCTGGATGCCGAGAGCGCCAAGATTCTTGATGGGATTCGGGGGATGATATGACGAGAGGGAATGTTGCGCTTGGCGAGTTGTTCCATGTAGGTTCAAGCAAGCGAGTACTAAAGTCGCAATGGAAAAATGAAGGTGTTCCGTTCTACCGGGGACGCGAAATAACTCGGTTACCGACTAATGGTTGTGTGAACAACGAATTGTTCATTTCTGAAAGTGATTACGCGGAATATGCTGCAAAGCATGGGGTACCCTATCCCGGAGATATTGTGATCACAGCGATAGGGACGATTGGGAACTCTTATGTAGTAAGAGAAGGAGATAGGTTTTATTTCAAGGATGCAAGCGTTCTATGGCTCAAAAAAGGTACTGCGGTAAGCAGTGAGTTCATAAATCTGTGGCTCAAATCGCCCCAGTTCTTTGATCAACTCGATAAAGGCAATGGTGCAACGGTAGACACGCTTACAATAAATAAACTTAAAAGCGTACTAGTTGATCTCCCTCCACTCCCCGAACAGAAGCACATCGTTGCCATTCTCGATGAGGCATTTGCCGGGATCGCTACGGCGGTTGCCAATACCGAGAAGAACCTCGCCAACGCCCGCGAGCTCTTCGAAAGCCACCTGAATGCTGTCTTCACCCAGAAGGGAGATGGGTGGGTGGAAAAGAAGTTTGGTGAGATAGCAGGCTTTTCACAAGGCAAGCAAGTAGGTCTACAAGAACAGACCAAAGCGCCAATGGCTGGTTATGCTAGGTTCGTCAGGATTGTTGACTATACTCAAAGAACCGATGACATACGTTATGTGCCTGATCCGGGGGACAAGTATCATGTGACTACAGATGATATTGTGATGGTCCGATACGGTTCTCCTGGACTTATTGGAAGGGGCATTGCTGGCGTGATTGCCAATAATCTATTCAAGATAGCCATTATCGATAGAAGCGTCTACGAAGACTACCTATCGCTCTTCCTCATGCAGAAGCCTATTCAGCAATACTTGTCAACGAGAGGGTCTGTTACAATGCCGGCATTAAATTTTAGCCATGTTCGTGAGCTTGTGATCAAGTTCCCGGAGATCTCCGAGCAGAAGAAGATTGTTCTTCTGGTTGATAGATACCGAATCGAAACCCAACGTCTTGAATCCATCTACCAGCAAAAGCTGGACTCCCTCGCCGAACTCAAGCAGTCCATTCTCCAAAAAGCCTTTTCCGGCGAGCTGACAAAGGCCCCGGATCGGGCACTGGCGGAGGCAGGCGTATGAAGGAAAAAGTCATGCAGATTCTCAAGCAGGGCGAGGGGATTAGCGTGGAGTTCAAGAAAGCCCGCCGTGCGCTCAACCGCGACCTGTACGAAACGATCTGTGCCTTTCTTAACCGCGACGGTGGAGACGTTCTTCTCGGCGTGATTGATGATGGTATGGTAGAGGGCGTGGAACGTGATTGTGCGGATGGAATGCGCCGTGACTTCGCCAACGAGGTCAACAACCCGCAGAAGCTCAATCCTCCCTGTTACCTGACGCTAACCCCGGTTGAATACAAGCACAAGCTGCTGCTCCATGTCTATGTTCCGCCCAGCTCGCAGGTGCACCGCTGCGTAGGTCGCATCTATGATCGCAACGAGGACGGAGACTATGACATCACAGACAACAATAATCTTGTCACCGACCTCTATGTGCGCAAACAGAGCACCTATAGCGAGAACACTCTCTATCCCTATGCGGAGCTGGCCGACCTGGATACGAAGCTGATCGATCGCGTGCGCCGCATGACAGCCCGACACCAGGAGAACCACCCTTGGGCAACAATGGAGGATATGGAGCTCTTGCAGAGTGCGCGCCTCTACCAGCGCGATTTGCAGCAAGGGAAGGAGGGACTGACCCTGGCGGCGATTCTGCTGTTTGGCAAGGACACGACTATCCTCTCAACCATCTCTCACCACCGTACCGACGCCATTCTGCGCCGGGTAAACGTGGACCGCTATGACGACCGCGACGATATCCGTACCAACCTCCTCGACAGCTACGATCGGCTCATCGCTTTTGGAGAAAAGCACCTTCCCGATCCATTCTACTTGGAAGGTGACCAGAGGATCAGCCTGCGCGGCCGCATCCTGCGGGAAGTCGTCGGAAACCTGCTTATCCACCGCGAATACGTCAATCCCTTCCCGGCCAAGTTCATCATCGAGCAGGGAAGGCTCGTTACCGAAAACGCCAACAAACCCCACGGCCATGGTCCCATCAACCCGGAACTCTTCTCGCCGTACCCGAAAAATCCGGTCATAGCTCGTGTTTTCAAGGAGATCGGTCTGGCCGACGAACTCGGCTCTGGTGTGAGAAATCTCTACAAATATGGCAAGGCTTTCGGTGGCAAAGACCCGGAGCTGTTGGAAAACGACATCTTCCGTATTATCGTTCCGGTGCATGATGATGGTGTGATGTCGGGGAAAAGTTCGGAGAAAAGTTCGGAGAAAAGTTCGGAGAAAAGTTCGGAGAAAATCATCCGACTCTTGCGAGAAAAGCCTTCCACCAGTGCAGCCGAAATCGCATCTGCAATAGATATTACGCCACGCGCCGTAGAAAAGCAGATTGATAAACTCAAGAAAGAAATGAAGATAAAGAGAATCGGCCCAGCCAAGGGCGGCCATTGGGAGGTGCTGGAGTGAATGAATCCAAAACCCGAGATGAAGGCTGCCGGATGGGAGAGTTGAAAAAATCGTTGCTGCATCAGGCATACAATGGATAATTTTAAGGAGAAACCATGAAAGCAACCGAAGCCAAGTTTCTCGATTTCATAAAAAATTCACCTCAGTTCGTCATCCCGATTTACCAGCGAACCTATTCGTGGACTGAGCGGGAGTGTCTCCAACTCTGGAACGATATTCTGCGCACTGGGCGGAACGATAAAATTTCGTCCCATTTTGTTGGTTCCATTATGTATATTAAGGAAGGGATGTATGATGATGGCGTGATGAGCCCCTCATCCTTACTGGTTATCGATGGCCAGCAACGCCTGACCACAATGGCGCTGTTGATTGCTGTATTGGCTAAAGCACTGGAGAGGTTTCCCGAAGAAGATCGGGAGCCGGTATCGGGCTTCTCACCCCGTAAATTGCGCCATTATTATCTCGTTAACCCGGAAGAAGAAGGCGACTGGCATTACAAACTCATTCTTTCCCAAACCGACAGGGACTCGCTCATTGCAATTATCAATGGTAACGAGCAGCCTAAAGAATATTCTCGGCGTATCGCAGAGAACCATAAGCTCTTTGAATCCTGGATTGCCGAACGCAAAGGCGACCTGACTGCTCTATGCAAAGGGATTGCCAAGCTTATGGTCGTGGACATAGTGCTAAATCGTGGTCAGGACAACCCTCAATTGATTTTTGAGAGCATGAACTCGACAGGTAAGGAGTTAAGCCAAGCGGATCTGATCCGGAATTTCATTTTGATGGGATTGGGAACGAAACTTCAAACCCGGCTTTATGAAAAGTTTTGGCGACCCATGGAGTTGGATTTCGGACAGGAGGCTTACGGTATGTACTTCGATGGCTTCATGCGCCATTACCTTACTGTTATTACCGGGGTGATCCCAAAGCTTAACGCTGTTTATGAGGCCTTCAAGAAACATGCGAGAGCCTCCAGGGCCAACTTTACAGATGATGAGTGCCACATAGAAAGTCTCGTTCGTGAAATTCGTGAATACGCTCGTCATTTCTGCGCAATGGCACTGGGTGGTGAGCCTGATGCCGATCTCAAGATTGCCTTCCAAGATTTGCGCGAGCTAAAGGTGGATGTAGCCTATCCGTTTCTGATGGAGTTGTATCATGACTATAAAGCCGAGGTGCTTTCAAAGGAACATCTGCTGGCGAGTGTGCGACTGATAGAAGCGTATGTGTTCCGTCGTGCCATCTGTGCTATCCCCACCAACTCGATGAACAAGACCTTTGCAACATTCAACAGGGCATTAAAGAAAGACCGTTATTTCGAGAGCATTCAGGCCCATTTCCTTGGTTTGCCGTCCTACCGACGATTTCCTTCGGACGACGAGTTCCGCCGGGATTTGAAAACTCGCGATCTCTATAACTTCCGTAGTTGCAGCTACTGGCTGCGCCGTTTAGAGAACCATGATCGTAAAGAACGTGTACCAGTGGCCGAATACACTGTTGAGCATATCCTGCCGCAGAACGAGAATTTGTCTAAGGCATGGAAGAAAGCTCTGGGAGAAGAGTGGGAACGTATCCGTGACACATGGCTCCATACCTTAGGTAACCTAACCCTCACAGGTTATAACTCGGAATACAGTGATCGGACTTTTTCCGAAAAGCGCGATATGCCAGGTGGCTTCAAGGAAAGCCCACTCCGACTAAATCGGGGGCTTGGTCAACTTGAACAGTGGAACGAAGACACAATCAAAGCCCGTGCTGACAAGCTTGCTCGCATAGCGGGTGGTGTATGGTCCGCTCCAACGCTTTCCCGGGATATCTTGGATGCTTACCGCCAAAAGCCTGACACTGCCGCGGCATACACCATTGACGATCACCCGAATCTATTGACGCCGACTATGCAACCCGTGTTTGAAGCCTTCCGCAAGGCCGTCCTTGCGCTTGATCCGTGCGTGAGCGAAGAGTTTTTGAAACTCTATGTTGCATATAAGGCCGAGACCAATTTTGTGGATGTAGTACCCCAGGCAAAACGATTGCGTCTTTCGCTCAACGTGTACTTTACGGAAATCAACGATACTAAAGGACTTTGCAAGGACGTAACCGGTGTTGGTCGTTGGGGCAACGGTGATGTTGAAATAGGGCTCTCAAAACTGGAGGAGCTTCCGTATGTCATTGGATTGGTTCGTCAAGCACTCGAACTGCAACTCGGGAATGGGGAAGCCTTATGAACGAAGCCGAAACCCGAGCAGAACTAATTGACCCGGCCCTGAAGGTCGCCGGCTGGGGTGTAGTGGAAGGCAGCCGCGTACGCCGTGAGGTCATTACCCTTGGCCGCCTCCAGGGAGCAGGTAAACGTGCCAAGCAGGACATTGCCGATTATGTCCTAGTCTATCGCGGTCAGAAACTGGCCGTCATCGAGGCCAAGCGACTCAATTTGCCTGATACCGAAGGCGTGGGTCAGGCCAAAAAGTATGCCGAGAAACTGCAAACCCGTTTCACTTATTCCACCAATGGTGTAGGCATTTATCGCATAGACATGGAGACAGGGGTCGAAGGGTATGTTACTCGCTACCCATCCCCTGACGAGCTCTGGAATGAGACATTTGCAGAGGAGAACGAATGGCGCAACCGCTTTGCCGACGTCCCCTTTGAGGACAGGGGAGGAACATGGGAGGCTCGTTACTACCAGCACAACGCTGTCAACAAGACCCTGGAAGCCATAGCTGCGGGTCAAGATCGCATCCTACTCACCATGGCCACGGGCACAGGTAAGACCTTCATTGCCTTCCAACTCGCATGGAAACTGTTCCAGAGCCGCTGGACGCTTGCCCGGGACGGCAAACGCCGCCCGCGTGTCCTGTTTCTCGCCGACCGAAACATCCTGGCCGATCAGGCCTACAATGCCTTTTCCGCCTTTGCCGAAGATGCACTGGTCCGGATTGCGCCCGATGAGATCCGCAAGAAGGGTCGGGTTCCGAAGAACGGCAGTATCTTTTTCACGATCTTTCAGACATTCATGACTGGCACCGACACAGAAGGGAACTCAAGTCCCTACTTCGGAGATTATCCTCCGGACTTTTTTGACTTCATCGTTATCGACGAATGCCACCGGGGCGGTGCCAATGACGAGGGCAACTGGCGCGGCATCATGGAGTACTTTTCTCCGGCTGTACAACTCGGTCTCACCGCCACGCCAAAACGCGTGACCAACGCTGATACCTATGCCTACTTCGGCGAGCCGGTTTATATCTACTCCCTGAAAGAAGGAATCAACGACGGCTATCTTACTCCTTTTAAGGTGAAGCAGATCGCCACTACGCTCGATGATTATATCTATACCCCTGACGATGATGTGATTGAGGGAGAGGTAGAGGTCGGCCGGCGCTATGTCGAGGACGACTTCAACCGCATCATCGAGATCAAAGCCCGCGAGAAATATCGTGTGAAAATCTTCATGGACATGATCGACCAGAGCCAGAAGACCCTTGTTTTTTGCGCGACACAGTCCCATGCGCTGGCAGTGCGCGATCTAATCAACCAGATGAAGACCAGCAGCGAGCCCAACTATTGCGTGCGCGTTACGGCGAATGACGGTAAGCTCGGCGAGCAGCACCTGCGCACCTTCCAGGATAACGAGAAGACCATCCCGACAATACTCACCACCTCGCAGAAGCTCTCTACCGGTGTGGACGCCCGCAACATACGCAACATAGTCCTGATGCGCCCCATCAATTCAATGATCGAGTTCAAACAGATTATAGGGCGCGGGACTCGGCTTTTCGACGGGAAGGACTACTTTACGGTTCATGATTTCGTGAAAGCGTATGAACACTTTAACGATCCCGAGTGGGACGGCCCCCCAGATGATCCAGAGCTTTGCCCAGTCTGCGGAAATGCCCCCTGCACCTGCGAGGTCCTACCGCCGGAGCCTTGCCCGGTCTGCGGCATGTTTCCCTGTATTTGTAAAAAAGAGCCTCCGGGAGTTTGCCCGATCTGCGGTGAAGATCCCTGCATCTGTAGGAAACGGACTATCTTGAAGCTCAGGCTGGCTGATGGCAAAGAGCGCGCCATCCAGCACATGATGGCCACAAGCTTTTGGAGCCCGGATGGTAAGCCAATGTCAGCAGCTCAGTTTATTGAGCGACTGTTCGGTGACCTGCCCGAACTTTTCAAAGACGAAGAGGAGTTGCGAAAGCTGTGGAGCTGCCCGGACACACGCAAAAGGCTTATTGAAGGTCTTGCGGAAAAGGGCTATGGCGATGGGCAGCTCGCCGAGGTCAGGCGTATGATCGATGCCGAAAAGAGCGATCTGTACGATGTGTTGGCCTATATCGCCTTTGCCCGGGCACCTATCAGCCGGGAAGAGCGGGTCCAGACCCACCGCCCCGGGATCTTCGCCGACTATTCCGAAAAGCAGCAACAGTTTCTGGATTTCGTCCTCGACCAATATATCAGGGAGGGTGTCGGTGAACTCGACGAAGAGAAACTGCCCCATCTTCTTGATCTGAAATACTACGCCGTGAATGATGCCGTTGAAGAACTGGGAAGTGTAACCGATATCCGAGAGGTGTTCATAGGGTTTCAAAAGCATTTGTATTAACAACAGGTAGGGGCATGATTGGATGAGTGGCAGGTTTGGGCAGGAATCTGCACTTGGTCTTGGAAGGTATGAAAAATAACAGAAAACCAGATCAAATGATGCAAAAATTGGAAAGAGCTGACACACCATTGATTTTTGAAAGTAGATAAGACCTAAAGACAACGAGACGCCTAAAGGGGAGGCAAGCATGAAAAAGATACAGATTAGTTTCGCATTACTCTTTTTTGTTTTTTTTCTCAGTTCCTGCGCAATAAATCATCAAGCCAAAACACAGACATCTATAAACAACCCACCGCAAGATACGTACTCCGAGCAAACCAAGAATGTTGATAAGGCTGCGAATCAGGGTGATGGTGAAGCTGAGTATAACTTGGGCAAGAAATATTATTATAGTCAAGACCCCACTAAGTCTGTCGAGTGGTTCAACAAAGCAGCAGAGCAGGGGCATGCCGGTGCTCAAAATTACTTGGGGTTTATGTATGCTTCTGGCGATAACGTTCCTCAAGATTATACGAAGGCTCTCAAATGGTTCCGAAAAGCGGCAGAGCAAGGGGATGCGATGTCTCAGGCTGGCTTGGGGGATATGTATAACATTGGCCTAGGCGTTTCCCAAGATTACACAGAAGCTGTCAAGTGGTATCTGAAAGCAGCTGCGCAGGGCCAGGCTAGTGCTCAAAATAGTCTGGGAGATATGTATAAGGATGGCGATGGCGTTCCTCAAGACTACAAAGAGGCTGTAAAATGGTACCTCAAAGCGGCTGAGCAGGAAAATGCTTTTGCTCAGTATAACCTAGGGTTAATGTACAAGTATGGCCAAGGTGTTCTTCAAGACTATACGAAGGCTCTCAAATGGTACCTGAAAGCGGCAGAGCAGGGAAATGCTGGGGCTCAGTATAACCTGGGGAATATGTACAAGTATGGCCAAGGCGTTCTTCAAGCCTATACGAAGGCTCTCAAATGGTATCACAAAGCGGCAGAGCAGGGAAATGTTGGGTCTCAGTATAACTTGGCGTTAATGTATCTGGGTGGCCAAGGCGTTCCCCAAAACGACAAAAAGGCTGCCGAGTGGTACCGGAAAGCGGCAGAACAGGGATTTGCTGAGGCTCAGTATAACCTAGGGATAATGTACAAGCATGGCCTAGGTGTCCCCCAAGATTATACGAAGGCTCTCAAATTGTTCCGAAAAGCGGCAGAGCAAGGGGATGCTGATGCTCGATCGCTTTTAGGCAAGTTGTTAGAAAAGACGGATTATCCGGGATGGGAATACCTGAACATAACTGATACCGAGTATGTTTTTATAAATACAAACAAAATCAGGTGGCAGAAAGATTTCGTGTGGTATTGGGCAATGATTGTGCCATTCCAGGAATCGCACTCCGGGAAAAAATGTAAAAAGAATTACTGGGTTGCTGATTGCGGTAGCGGCATGTCTGGCCTTGTCAGTTATATTGATTATGATTCTAACGGCAATATAACCGATTCATATACTTTTAAAGAATCAGAGATAGATATGAGTCCGGTAATACCCGGTTCAATAGGTGAAGCTGAACTGGAGTATGCCTGCTCTCATGCAAAAACAGGGGTTCGCAAGAAAGGAGAGGCCGTAAAAACGGAGCCATGCTCCGGCACTGGTTGGACGGTAACCTCTGGCTTTGTTGTTACTAATAACCATGTGGTTGAGGGGCGTAATCATATTGTTCTGATACGACAGGATGGCGTAAAGATTCCCGCAACTGTTGCCGCGCATGATGTATTTAATGATCTTGCATTGCTAAAAGTCAAAGACACCAGGCTTCTTCCCGCGGCCTTACCCCTTTCCTCAAGGCCAGCTGCGCTGGGAGAAAAAATCGTTACTGTCGGATACCCCCATCCAGACCTGTTAGGCGTCAAGCCGAAATTGACCGAAGGTGTTGTAAACTCAACATCCGGTCTCGGAGATGATCCCCGTGCCCTGCAAATCAGCGTGCCGATACAGGCGGGCAATAGCGGCGGGCCTCTGGTTAATATGGAAGGAAAGGTGGTGGGGATTGTTACAAGTAAAGTGAATGCGGTAAAGATGTTTAAATGGACAGGCGACCTGCCCCAGAATATCAACTACGGCATCAAGATATCCTATCTTCAAGGTCTGCTTTCTTCCGTGTCCCCAAAGAAGCGCATAGATACCATACGCCCGTTTAAGTACACTTCAGTAAAAGAACTTGCTAAAAAGATTAAAAGCTCTGTGCTGATAATTGTGGCAGAGTGACAAATAGTTCTATCTGATACTTTTGCAAGCATAGTAGGTTTGTGCGCGCAAGGATTACATTATAAACCTCTAAATACGTTTAGAAGTTATAAAGGCAGCAAAGTTAGCTGGTTATTCAAAAAATGCCGCAAAAGAGCAGGGATATGAAAACCTAACAAAACCTGACATTCAAGAAGCAGTTCAAAAAAGGTTATCCCCACACGTGAGGCCTACATCAGAATAGATGAGGAAACCGGTTTATTTGCCGTACAGTCAACAAAATTGCATGGATTAGCGGGGGAAAAAGAAGAAGGCATAGACTTATATACCTTTTTTCTTTTCCCCCGCTAACCAACGCTCTCTCATTGCGCTGCCGCTCGATTCTTTTCCACGCACGCGTATCGTGTTACTAAACCCTTCTTTCTTTATGGTGCCCAAAAACCCTTTTTTATCGTGTCAATAAACTCAGTTTCTGGTCGGAAATTAAACCCTCTGTTTTGTAGTAGTGCACGTCTATTTCAAGTTGTCTAAGAATATTAAATAATAAAAGGTTTTGCCTATGGTGCTGGCTATTCTTGCAATGTCTCTTTTTTAGGGTTTTATCGTCAAGCTGAAAGCCGGTAAATGCTCGATTTATTTATCATGAAAACCCCGGCTGGTTACAACCTAACAACCTTGCAATGCTGTCATTGTGTCAACCTATCCGTCAGGTTCGTTAACCCCCCCCCTTTTTTTTTGTGAAAAAGATTCACATGACGAGTATAAGAAGAATAGCAAAGGGATCGGGGGGGGCATGCCCCCGTTTGTATAACTTCTGTGATATAAAAGTTGGTTGTTAATTCTTGACAGCACGGCTATAAGAATGTGAGGAAGAGGAAAAGGGAATGTTAACATGAGTTCATCTCAGCAAAGAAATAAAATTATAAATCTGATAAAAGCAATTTGTTCTCGCGTTAAGGAAAAAGAAGGATACGTGAACAAAACAAAGCTAATCAAATTTTTGTATCTGATTGATGTTGAATATTATCGAAACCATACAGATACATTTACTGGGTTCAAGTGGGTTTTTTATGACTTCGGTCCGTGGGCCTATGAGTACAATGACATTTTCGGGGCTTTGAATCGGAGCCCAGACTTTCGGATCGAACAAAGTCAGGATTCTGATTTTGATACAAGTTTTATTTCTACTTCTGCCTATGTTGAATTTGAATCTGTTTTTGAAAAAGTGGATGATGAACTAATTGCGAGGCGCATTGTTGATCGGTGGGCAGATGAACGTTTAAATGCCGTATTGAATTATGTTTACTTTAAAACAGAACCTATGGTTGATGCTGAAAGATATAAACCTCTTGATTTTCGCAAGATACATAGCCTTGAATCAATACCTGATTTTAAATTGACAAAAAGCACAAGAACAGAAAAAGAAAAGAGAAAGAGTCGGAAGAAAATAGAAGCGATGTTGGAGAAATTAGAAGAAGGCCGATATACCCCCACAAATTTTACGCCTCCAAACTATGATGATGTATATTTTAAGGCAATGGCAATAATGGACAAAGATGGTGAGTACTAATAATAGTCCGGAATTTTTTGATGAAGAAATTAGTCCTTTTTATTCAAGGGTGGGAAATGACTATATAAAAAGCTTTAAAAGGGGCCAAATATTCTGGACTCATATTCATTATAATGAGGAGGACATTAAGTTCTGGAGACCCAAGGACTACGATGACACTAAAACATCCGCTTCTGAATTTGTGATTTCCTCTTCCCCCGGCGATGTGTTTAATCGTAACACTCCATTATATTCTCCGAAATTAGACATTAAAGAAGAATTTCCCGTCATACGATCGAAAAAAAGGCCCGTCATCCTGATAGCACCCGTCCCTGGAAGAATAGCGATAGGAAACATCCGTGGCGGTGGCAAGATTAACTTGAATCTAAGTATAGTAGCACCGCTATATAGCGTGGTTGATCATGGCGGAAAAGCCAAGTATCCAACTAAGTTTTTGGACAGAGTTAGAAAATTGGAATTTCCTAATATTTTTTTCGTGCCAAAGAAATCGGGTGAAAGAATCCGAGACAGTATTTGTAGATTAGATCGTTTTCAGAGTTGCTTTCATAACCAAATGCATTCACTAAATTTGTGCTTGGATGATGGGGTGCTTAAGGTATTCAAAGGCCAGATTGGATTTTATCTTACAGAGCGGTATGGGGATGACTATAAAACTTACCGAGAATTATTTCTTTCTCCTACAGTCACTTCATTTTGATAATTTTCATTCCTTCTGCAACCTTGGAGAGCAGATCAATTTCTCCGGTTAACGCCTCCTGTGTAATTCGGGGACATCGCTTTTTAAATTTATAGAAGACAAAATGGAAGCATATCGTGCGCCAGAAATAACCCTGTCACGCGCCTTGCATGAATAGTCCGCACCCAGGGCGAACATGGAATGCATCTCGCGTGCCGGAAAACACCCCGGCACACAGCATGCAGAAACTCTTACCCTCGGTGCTATATTGCAGGACACTTGCGGCGGCCCCTCTGTGCCAATATAAGTGAGACACTCCCCAACCCATAATTTAGAGTATATATAAGAGGGTGGGGAAGGAGAGAGATTCAATGTTAGAGAAAGAATCAATGGAACCTCAGGTTATCAGAAAGATGGAGGAAATGGAAGGAGGCCGTAGGCCGACTGGAATTTCCTCCATCAAAGAAACAAAAACCATTCATGGTATCAGAGCTGTGCCGGATCCCGAGGTACGCGAGAAAGCAGTTCGTCGAAGATTCACGGCAGAGTATAAACTTGGTATCCTCAAGGAAGCGGGGTCCTGTAAGGAACAGGGCAGCTCGGCTCCCTGTTGCGCAGAGAAGGGCTTTATTCGTCCAATCTCATTACATGGAGACGTCAGGTGGAAAAAGGGACGTTGGAAGCCCTGTCACCCAAGAAGAGAGGGCCGAAAGCCAAAAGACCCGATCCATCGGTCCGTCGCATTGCCGAACTTGAGCGAGAGAATCAAAAGTTGCAGAAAAAACTCCGGCAGGCAGAGACCATTATAGACGTTCAAAAAAAAATATCCGAGATCCTACAGATACCTCTCACAGAGAACGGAGGGACGAACTAATGAATACAGCAGAATCATTAGCGAAATATGTGGGTATCAGGGATACCTGTAATGCACTGGTTATTCCAAGGGCCAGCTTTTACCGATGGCGTGGCAGAGAAAAACACCCCATGCCTGTCTGCGTGCATCGCACAGGCAGGAAAGATCATTGCCGGCCCGTGTCGCCATTAGCACTGACATACGATGAACGAAGGGATGTCCTGGACACATTACGCGAAGAGCGATTTGTCGATCAGGCGCCTCAAGAGGTCTACGCCGCATTACTTGATGACGGAGCCTACCTTTGTTCTGTAAGGACCATGTATCGTATCCTGGAAGAAAATCAAGAAGTAAGAGAACGGAGAAATCAGTTACGGCACCCCGGCTATACGAAACCGGAGATTTTAGCAACAGCGTCCAATCAGGTGTGGTCCTGGGATATAACGAAACTTAGAGGGCCGGTAAAGTGGACATATTATTACCTCTACGTCATCCTCGATATCTTCAGCCGGTATGTTGTCGGCTGGATGGTGGCGCACCGGGAAAAATCAGCACTGGCCAGAAAACTGATCGAACAGAGCTGTGAGAAACAGGGTATTCAACGGAATCAGCTGATCATCCATTCGGATCGTGGTCCAAGCATGACATCGAAGCCGGTAGCATTGTTGCTGGCAGATTTGGGAGTTACCAAAAGTCATTCAAGGCCCTATGTTAGCAATGACAATCCCTATTCAGAATCACAGTTTAAAACAATGAAATACCGGCCTGATTTTCCGGAAAGGTTCGGTTGTATTCAAGATTCCAGATCCTTTTGTCAGGACTCCTTTGGCTGGTACAACACAGAGCATTATCATTCCGGTATCGGTTATCTGACACCGGAAGATGTGCATTACGGACGGGCTGAACAGATTATCAAAGAGCGTGAAAAGGTATTGAAAGCAGCCTTTGGAAAACATCCAAACCGGTTCAAGGGAAAGGTTCCTAAACCGATGGCATTACCAGAGACTGTCTGGATTAATAAACCGTCACCGGATGAAAGTGGTTCGGTGATGCACTAAATTATTGATGGGGGTGTCTCATTTTCATTGACACGTTCCGTTGTTACCTACACTGTTCAATTGAGGAAAAGTGATTCGGATGTCTTAAAGGCTCTTGCACAACTATTGAGTGTCGAGCCAGAGGAGGTTCTTGTTGATGTCGCGGTAGAGGCCATAAAAGACCGGATGAAAAAGACTGTAAGTCAATTATAAAGACAATTTCAGAGGGTTAAATAGGGACATGAAATCCAACAGATTTTCACAGGAAGAATACAGCCGTTTGCCCTCCAGGTGGGCCAATTTTAGAGTACCAAAACCAACGGAGCGAAATCACCTCATACCATAGAGGATCACGCGGAGAGTATGAATGCATTTTAAATGATTTCAAAGCCGAAACCAAAGCCCCAATGGATTGTATATACCACTTAGAAGGACTCGGGTTCGGATATAGGCAGGCTCAAACGGCTGTTTACAACTATCTAAAAAGGCACGGACTGATAGGACAATCTCGGTATTGAAGGCATAACATACCCTTCAACTCGGGCTGGGTTTCGCTGGCGCTCAACCCATCCGGTTAAGGGCGAAATTAGGAGAAAAAAATGGAACTGCCAAATGAATTAAAAGAATCCCGAGAACTACTCGAACAGGCGGAACGTACAGACGATCATAAAAAGAAAGTACGCCTTATAGGAGATGCACTTGATTTGATCGAAGAGTACCTAGCTGACGAGGCAAGCTGTAAGAAAAATAAAGATTTTGCAAAAAATCTACGTAGGGCCCATACACGTAGCTTATTGCAACAATTATTCCAAATGGAAAATGTAACCATTGAAAAATGGTTTGAATATATACCTCTACTTCTTTTGCGACTTGGAGAAGAAGTTAAGAAAATTACAGACGGTGATTCACAAATAAAGAAAAAATATGATGAATTTATTGGTATTTGGAAACAGGAGCTCTTAGAAGCTTTAAAAAAATAATTTCTTAACTGGTTAATTAGGGACAGCTGTCCCTAATTAACGCAAATTTTCACATTCCGAGGTGATATATGACATTTATACCAGAATGGGTTAATTTACTCCCACTCAATTTAAAGCCCGATGAAAAATCAATAAGAAAATTGGAGGATTTGAGGGCTGACTTCGATATCCCTCATGATGCCCTGTCAATGCGTATTTTATGTTCTCCGGCGACAACTCGTAAAATACAAAAAGAGAGTTATGCTATTTTAAAAAGAAATGACCCTCAAAAAACAGATCAACAAATTTTCCAAATGGTGCTTATTTCAAGATTACAGGCCGTTCCATATGACGGAATCAACGATAAAGAAATTGATGATATCATTAAGAACATGAACTCGATTGATGAATTGTGTGATTATATCATTGCGTTAGATGACGAAGAATCTGCATTTCCTGATCCTTTTGATATTGGCAGAAAAATAGATGAAATTTTAGATGAAGAATCGAGAAAGACAAGTTTTGCGGAATCAGCTCAAAATAATCAGAGTTCCGTAGGAACACATAAAAACAGTTTAAGCAAAGCAGAACAATTATTGCAAAATAAATATTTACAAATGCCCGTTGAAGACATTTCCTTGCTTGAAAAGTCATATGTTGAAGATGATTTCACGCAAGAAGCGCAAAGAATTATAAGAGATGTGTTGGAAAAGCGTAAAAACGAAATAGAAAATTATCGGAAAGAAACAATTAGCATTGCGAAAGAAGAAGTAAAGAAAAAGATTGTAAAAATATTCCCAGAGCGGTGGGAATGTTCTAAGTGTGGATCAATAAATGGATCGACACGTATTACTTGTTGGAATTGCGGTCGGACAAAAGCAGAAATTTCAAGCAAAACATCTGTCCATACGCAAGGATTTCAATATACATCTTGCTTTTATCCAGCTGACAAGACCAAAAGTGATTCTGGTAGTTGTTTGTTTCTTCTAAAAATTGAGGGTGAGAGAATAGGTGTAGAACGCACAAAGGAGGGCAGAATTTGCGTATCCAAAGGCGATGAGAAGATTAAGGAAATACCAAAGAATAAATCTAGTAAAGTTACAAAGATAGAAGTTACTGAGCATAACTTAAGTATTCAATATAAAGAAACTCCAACGCTACTTGGTATGTTATTTTGGAATTCAGGTTTTAGAATTCATGTAGATGGTAAACCTGTTGAGGGAACTTCAGCTGACCCACAAGAAAGGATAAAGGTCGCCGCTTGCGCCTTCTACTTATTTGCAGCAATAGCCCTGTTTAATGTATTTGTAACTCCAAATCCTGATGCAAGAGTTGAAGCAATTATTCTTTTGTTAATCTTTGTCGTTTTTGGCTTTTTGACAAGGAAAGTACCTATTTTTACGACTATGCTTGGTTCATTATTCGGTATTTATGAGGTTTCCTCCTATCTCGCTCAGGCATTTCAATCTGGTTATGTTACTCAACATACTGGTTGGTTTATTTTTTGGTTTTTATTAAGAGGCGGTGCAACCTTGGCTTTGATTCAAGGGTTAGTTGCTGGGATCATGCTTAGGTTGCTGAAAAAGAAATTCGTCAAAAAGTGAAGTTAAGAATTGGCAGAACAGAAAAATAGGGTCGGACCACGATATGCAATTGATATTATGGATATAATAATCATATTTGGGGTAAATTCTGGCCTTAAACGACACTTTTTGATACTGAAAAGAGCCGTTTAAGAAAAGGACGTCATAATAAATTCCGGGAATACCTTACTTATTTATAACCAGAAAAAATAATAACTTGCTAAGCCCTGAAATAAGACCTATAATAGATCCCTAAATTAGGTCATAATAGTTTATCGAGGTGCAATAATGGAATCAGTATTAGCAGGTTGTTCAGCAAGTATATCAGAATTAAAGAAAAACCCTTCTGCTCTCATCGAGCAAGCGGCTGGAGAGCCGATCGCCATTCTTAACCATAACAAACCAACAGCATATTTGATCCCGGCAGAAACTTACGAGACATTAATGGACAAAATTGAAGATTACCAATTAGGTGTGATAGTCAATGAACGTCAACATGAGAAAATTTCAGCCGTGGAAGTGAATATTGATGATCTATAAGCTAAAATTTCTTCCTACAGCGCTGAAGGAATGGAAGAAGCTCGACAACTCAATCCAAGCTCAATTCAAAAAGAAATTAAAAGAACGTTTTCAACAGCCTCATATACCAGGCAGTCAACTCTCTGGATTTGAAAACCACTACAAAATTAAATTGAGAGCTAGTGGCTATCGGCTAGTTTATGAAGTTGTCGATAATGAGTTGTATGTTTTAGTTATCGCTGTCGGAAAAAGAGACAAGAATACAGTCTATAAAAAGGCCGCAGAAAGAAAAAAATGATTTGTAATCATCAGATTCAGCAGACGGCAAGAAGCGCGGCGGCGCTGATGCGACAAGTTTGGGTTAATTAGGGACTAGCACCCTTATTGACTTGGCGACAGACGTTGCCACATTTGTTGGGTTTTGTAAAAAGGCGCTGTCACTAATTAACCAACCCCGATCAGCCTTAAAATAATTGAACCAAATCGAAACATTTTATTGAAAAGCGTACATCTGTTGAGTATAAGGTAACAAATACAACTATCGAAAGAACGTTCTCTCGGATGGACGTTATACAAGGCGGACAAATGTCACTATTTACACTGAAGAGTTCTATCCTGATCACATGTTCAAAGGGAATCGCTCCTTTTTTGAAAGAGGAAATCATCGCTCTGGGGTTCCCCGTGCGATCAGAACTCATCGCCGGCGTGGGAACAGAAGGTACCCTTGAGGATTGCATAATGCTCAACCTTTCCATACGCACGGGACAAAGAGTTCTATACCTGCTCGAAAGCTTCACCGTAAATAATCCCGACGAACTTTACAAGAAAACATCAAAAATCCCGTGGGAAGACTACATACCCAGGAATGGATATGTATGCGTGACTTCTTTCGTAGACAACCCATCCATAAAAGATACCCGATTCGCTAATCTGAAATGCAAGGATGCCATAGTCGACAGATTTTATGAAAAATTCAAATCCAGACCCGACTCCGGCCCCAAAAAAGACCAATCGGTTATATTCATCTATTGGAGGAATGACAAGTGCAGCATCTATATAGACACCTCCGGTGAATCGCTCTCCCGCAGGGGATACAGGAAAATCCCACTTGCCGCTCCGATGCAGGAAACTCTTGCAGCTTCTGTGATCCTCGCGACTGGATGGAAGAGTGGAGAAAATTTAATAAACCCAATGTGTGGAAGCGGAACGCTCGCCATAGAGGCTGCGCTTATGGCCATGGGAAGAAATCCTGGGGCCATGCGAAACAATCATGGATTCATGCACATAAATGGATTCGATAGGCCACAATGGAGAAAAATGAAGGGGCTCGCCGAGAAAGCAAAAAAGACACCGCTGGGAAAGATTATCGCCACGGACATAAATCCCCGGGCAATCGAAGGGGCTCAAAGCAACGCAGCCGACGCGGGTGTAAATCACCTCATTGATTTTGAAGTCTGCGACTTCTCTGATACACCGGTCCCTGAAGGCACAGGTGTAATAGTACTGAACCCTGAGTATGGAGAAAGAATGGGAGAGATCGAGGAACTGAAAGATGTATACAAAAAAATTGGAGATTATTTCAAACAGGAATGTGCCGAATACCGCGGATATATATTTACAGGAAACATGGAGCTTGCAAAACATGTGGGACTAAGAGCGAAGACAAGAACTCCTTTCTACAATAGCAATATTGAATGCAGGCTTTTCGGATACGAACTGTATAGCGGTTCCAGGAAGAAACCCATTGAATAAGGAGCAACTACCATCATGACTTATGAAATTTTCGCTCAATGGAAAGACAAAGTAGTGTCGCCTGAAGTGGTACTGGATGAGATAAAGCCCGGGATGAACATTTTTCTGG
>Ga0307990_1001299_pt1 | contig 21251 bp, 15 predicted proteins | sample EllFjometagen129_FD_203168 | JGI IMG/M metagenome (GOLD analysis project Ga0307990, IMG submission 203168) | Marine microbial communities from Ellis Fjord, Antarctic Ocean - #129 | ecosystem: Environmental > Aquatic > Marine > Unclassified | place: Southern Ocean | collected 2014-10-08
TTTACAAAAGTAACTCCACCATTAACAGCAGGTAAAGTTGCAGGAATGTGATTATAACTTACATCATCTACATAAAATCCTGATATGTCGTTTCCTCCTTCACTAGGTGGATTAGTTGGGTATAAATCTAAAATTGCGATTGAACCTGTAGGGTTTGAGAAAGTTCCTTCACTAACATTGTTAATGAATACTTCCCAAAGATTAGCAGTTAAATCAATTTCAATTCTCATATTAAACCATACTCCAACTGGATATGTTGCTGTTAAATATGAAGTTCCTGAATTAGAAAACTTTAAAGTTCCATCATCAAGCATGAAACAATCAATAGCCCATACTCCTCCTACTGTAAATGTTTCTTGCAAGTTAAAGTAAGCTCCTTTTCCAGTTTCTACATAATAATTAGACTCAAGTGTAAAATTTCCTGAATTATAAACCTGAGCAAATCTTAGGATAATATCTTCAGGTCCACCACCGGTAGATGAGAAATAAAGTGAATTTGCGCCACTACTTGAATTTGCATCTGATACAGCTACATCTTCAGTTGTACCACCACCACCTGTCCACGTATCCCAATCTGTAGGATTTTGTACAACTAAATCTGACCCTGCAGTGTAAGAATCAAAATCGTCTGTAAAAATTTGGGAGAATAAAGATGCTGACAGAACAACACCTATCCCAAATAGTAATAATTTTTTCATAACTTTTTCTTTTTTTAATTAATAATTAAACGAAAGTAAACATTGATATTTACATATACAAATAATTATAATTTCATTAGCTTTCTGTCGAGAAACTTATTGATATTCAATATAAATATAATAATCTTGTAGAGTTTTTAAAATGAAATTTGTAAAAAAAATTGATAAACTTTTTTAAATAAATTCTCAAATAAAAAAAACCGAAGAGGATATCTCTTCGGTTTTAATTAATTTTAATTTAAAACTATTAACCTGTTTTAGGGCTACACAATTTAAAATTATTCAACAATAATCTTTTTAATTATTTGTGAATTTTCTGTATTTATCTTCACAATATAAAATCCTTTTAACTCATTCATATCAATTGATGCATTCATAGAATTCATAATGTCTGAAATTACTATCTGACCAGAAGCATTATAAACTTCAACACTAGTGATATTCTCATGGGCAATAATGTTAAATTCATCTCTTACAGGATTCGGGTATGTCATGATTCCGATATTTGTAACATTATCAATACCTACGATATAATCAAGGGTTACAGGTATCTCTGTCCATTCCTGTAATGCATCATTACAACCAATAACAACATCTCCGGTATATTGACCAGTTAAAAGTCCTGTTGTAATAAAGTCAAGTGTAAGATCTTGTGTGCCTGAAGCAACAACTGTACCTGATGCAGGTGTAACACTCATCCACTCTGGCCAACCTATACCAACAACATTGGCACGTATATTAAGATTACCTGTTCCACCAATTGATGAATACTCAGTCCAAACCGGACCAGTACTTACATAATTTGCATCAGGAATAACAGGGCCTCCATCTTCTGCAAGACAATAAGAAAGAGATCCTGGATCAGTAAATTCAAAACCAACCCAAACTTCTTCTCCAGTTAATAAAACAGGAACATCCAAAACTATATTATTCCATGCAGTATCACAAATAAATCCTTTTTGAGCCAAAATAGTACTAGCTCCCGGCACAATAAATCCATCTTTTTCCCATACATAAACAGTAATAGTATCATTTAAAGGCTGATCACCAATATATATATCAACAGAAACTATTTCTTGTCCAACAAATGGACTTGTAAGGTCTGGCATAAATCTAACTGCAGCTTTAACAGTAAGTTGACTTGCCCATCCTATTGCACTAGCATAAGTACCATCAATATTTAATATGCCATCTTTTTCACCTTTTATTGTCAAAACAGGTTCATTATAAATACCATAAGATCTAAATCCCATCACTTCTTCTCCTGTATTTCCGAATGAAATAGTTTCAGAAGCACTTCCATCAGTAACTATTGGAACTACAGTAATATCAATAGTTGGAGGAATTAATCCACTTACTATTTCTGTATAAACGAAGTCATCAATAAAATAGTTATTATTAGCAGGACCATAAAAATTTATACATCCTAATTGGTTCAATCCAGATCCGCCTCCTTCTATAGTACTAAATACCCATGTTGAAACTTCTGTACCGTCTAATGTAAGAACAATCTCATCACTTCCTAAGTCAACATCAATTACAAAATACATCCAAGTGTCTTGAGGATATGCTACAGTAAGAGTTGGCGCTCCACCATCACTATTAAGCCCCATTGTTCCTGCTGCAAATTCGCATGAAAATGCCCATTCAGAACCAAAAATATGTTCAATGTTGAAATATGCTTCTGCACCTGTAGGAACATAATAATAAAATTCAACTTGGTAAATACCACTAGTTTTGTTTCCAAAGTTATAAATCATGTCATTATTTGCAATAACATTCATTGAGTTTACACCACCATTAGCTTGAGCAATGCTAACCATTGCATCTTCGGCTCCGCCAGTACCACCTGACCAAGTTGTCCAATCAGTAGTTTGTGATCCCACACTTGTACCCGCAGTGTATGATTCAAAGTCATCCTCAAAAATTATTGTTTGTGAAAGAATCATTCCACTAACAAATAATCCAATAAATAATAAGTAAATTTTTTTCATAATAATTTTTAGTTTAGTTTTAAGTTATTTAAAATAAAAAAACAAAGATAAATATATTTACTTATATAATCAAAATTATTATTATTATGTTACTCTACTGTTAAGAAACATATTAACTATTCAATATAAAAGTAATAATTTTGTGGAGTTTTTAAAAATAAATTTATGAAGAAATTTGACAAACTTTTTGAAGGTTTTTCTCAAATCAATACAAATGAGTGGGAAGAGCAAATTTCAAAAGACCTTAAGGGTAGAGATTATGAAACTAAACTTGTTTGGAAAACTATTGAAGGCATAAATATTAAACCCTATTATAGAAAAGAAAATTTTAATGATAAATATAAATCAGGCACCGGTAGTTTCCCTTTTATTCGTGGTAATAACAACAATGAGAAAAAATGGTTAATAAAACAAGATTTTTGTATTAATGATATTGAGAGCAACAACAGAAACATTATAAACTCAATAAATAACGGTGTAAATTCTATTGGCATATATACTAACAATTCTCAAGGGTATCAATACAATAAAGCTTTTGTTAATATTGATAATTTTTTGAAGCTCATTAATAATATTGATATAGAAAATATTTCTATAAATAATATTGGAAATAATAATGCTTCTCCATTTTTATCGCTTTTAGATGAAGCTTGTGAAATTTTGAGTATTGACAGGAATAAAGTTAAAGGTTCTACAGGATACGACCCTATTGGTTTTCTAACTACCAACGGAAATTTCCATGATGACGAAAAACTTATATTTGGCAGACTTGCTTCACTTTATAATTATGCAAAAGAAGCATTGCCATCAATTAATGTAATTGATATTAACGGTCAGTATTTTCACAATGCAGGTTCTTCTATTGTACAGGAATTAGCTTTTAGTTTGACAATAGCAGTAGAGTATTTATCGAATTTAACCGATAACGGTTTAAGTATAGATGATATTGCTCCAAAAATTCAATTTAATTTTGCAATAGGCTCTGATTACTTTCTTGAAATTGCTAAATATAGAGCAGTTAGAGTACTTTGGGCTAAAATTGTAAAATCGTACAATCCTCAAAAAACAGATTCTGCAAAAATGTTTATTCATGCTCTTACTTCAAACTGGAACAAAACTATTTATGACCCATATATAAATATACTTAGAACAACTACTGAAGCAATGTCTGGAATTATTGGAGGCATAGATGCTCTTACAATTAATCCTTTTGATAATAGTTATGCTGAGCAAAATGAATTTTCTGATAGAGTTGCAAAAAATCAGCAATTAATATTAAAAGAAGAAGCCCACTTTGATAAAGTTATTGACACTGCAGCAGGCTCTTATTATGTTGAAAATATTACTGAAGCAATTATTGAAGAAACATGGAAATTATTTCTTGAAATTGAGAATAATGGCGGTTATATAAAATCTTTTAAAAATGGAATAATTCAAAGCAAAATTAAAAAAACATCTAATAAACGCAATATGGATATTGCATTTAAAAAGAAAGTTTTTCTTGGTACAAGTCAGTTCCCTAATCAAGCAGAGCATATAAAAAATAATATTGATGAAAATATAGTATTTCATAAGCATAAACAATCAGAAAATATTATTGCAGAACCTTTAATAATCTATCGGGGAGCACAGGAATTTGAACAATTAAGATTAAGAACAGAAAAGCATACTAAAACACCAAAAGTATTTTTATTTACTTACGGTAATATTGCAATGAGAAAAGCACGAGCAGGTTTTGCGTCAAACTTTTTTGCATGTGCAGGATATAAAATTATTGACAACTCAGGATTTCCCACAATCGAAGAAGGTATTGATGATGCAATTAAAAGCAAAGCAGAAATTGTAGTACTATGCAGTTCTGACGATGAATACGCCGAAACTGTTCCACAAATTATCTCACAACTTAAAGATAAATCTGAACTTGTTTTAGCCGGCTACCCTAAAGAACACATTGATAAATTTAAAGAATTAGGACTTACTACATTTATACATGTCAAGTCTAATATACTTGAAACATTAAAAGAGTTTCACAACAAACTAAATATAAAATAAATTTAAAAAGATAATCATGAGACCGGATTTCAAAAATATAGATATAAAAAAATCAAACTCTAACATAAAAGAAAAAGGTTGTAAAAACTGTAATGATAACGATTGGCATACACCAGAAAAGATCAATGTCAAAAACGTATATTCAGAAAAAGACCTTGAAGACATGGAGCATTTGAATTATGCTGCAGGTCTGCCTCCTTTTTTGAGAGGACCTTATTCTACAATGTATGTTATGCATCCGTGGACAATTCGCCAATATGCAGGGTTCTCTACTGCCGAAGAATCAAATGCGTTTTATCGCAGAAATCTTGCTGCCGGACAAAAAGGCTTATCTGTTGCTTTCGACCTTGCAACACATAGAGGTTATGATTCTAACCACAAACGTGTTGTGGGTGATATTGGAAAAGCCGGTGTTGCAATAGATTCGATACTTGACATGAAAATATTATTTGACCAGATTCCACTTAACAAGATGTCTGTTTCAATGACAATGAATGGAGCTGTATTACCAATACTTGCGTTTTACATTGTCGCTGCACTTGAACAAGGAGCTAAACTTGAAGAACTGAACGGCACAATACAAAACGACATTCTTAAAGAATTTATGGTTAGAAATACTTATATCTATCCACCTGAATTCTCGATGAAAATTATAGCCGATATTTTTGAATACACTTCTAAAAATATGCCTAAGTTCAATTCTATATCAATATCGGGCTATCACATGCAGGAAGCCGGCGCAACAAACGATATTGAACTTGCATACACTCTTGCTGACGGACTGGAATACCTAAGAACAGGTGTTAATGCCGGAATAGATATTGATTCCTTTGCTCCTCGCCTTTCGTTTTTTTGGGGAGCGGGTATGAACCACTTTATGGAAATTGCAAAAATGCGTGCAGCAAGAATGTTGTGGGCAAAAATAGTTAAGCAATTTAATCCTAAAAATCCTAAATCATTAGCATTACGCACACATACACAAACATCTGGCTGGAGCCTTACTGAACAAGATCCTTTTAATAATGTGGCACGTACTTGCGTTGAAGCTATGAGTGCTGTACTTGGTCATACACAATCCTTACACACTAATGCCCTTGATGAAGCTATTGCTTTGCCTACCGATTTTTCGGCACGTATTGCTAGAAATACTCAAATATATATTCAGGAAGAAACTAATGTTTGTAAATCGGTTGACCCTTGGGCAGGTTCTTATTATGTAGAATCGCTTACGCATGAAATTGCACATAAGGCATGGGAACATATACAAGAAATTGAAAAACTTGGAGGCATGGCAAAAGCAATTGAAACAGGATTGCCAAAAATGCGTATTGAAGAAGCGGCTGCAAGAAAGCAAGCAAGAATTGATTCAGGGAAAGATACTATTGTTGGGGTAAACAAATATAAACCGGAAAAAGAAGCTCCTATTGATATTCTCAATGTTGATAATACCGCTGTTAGAGAAGCACAATTAAAAAGACTAACTATATTGAAAAAAGAAAGAAATAACGAGGAAGTAAAAATCGCATTAAATGCAATTAGCAAATGTGCAAAAACTGGCAATGGAAATTTGCTAGAGCTTGCTATTGATGCTGCAAAAAAACGAGCTACACTTGGCGAAATATCAGATGCTTGTGAAAAACATGCAGGAAGATATAAGGCTGTAATACACTCTACTTCCGGCGTGTACTCATCAGAATCTAACACAAACAAGGATTTTATAAAAGCACAAAAATTAGTTGCAGAATTTGCAAAACTTGACGGGAGACAACCAAGAATTATGATTGCAAAAATGGGGCAAGACGGACACGACCGTGGTGCAAAGGTAGTTTCTACCGGATATGCAGATATTGGTTTTGACGTTGATATTGGTCCTTTGTTTCAAACACCCGACGAAGCTGCCCGACAAGCTGTAGAAAATGATGTGCATATACTTGGTATTTCTAGTCTTGCTGCCGGACATAAAACTCTTGTTCCACAGGTTATAAACGAACTTAAAAAACTGGGGAGAGAAGATATTATGGTAATTGTGGGCGGTGTTATTCCTCATCAGGATTATCAGTATTTGTACGATACAGGTGTCGTTGGTATTTTTGGTCCGGGAACTTCGGTTGCTGTTACTGCTGTTAAAATACTTGAGATATTGATTGATATTAGAACTCAGTAAGTAACTTGTCATACTCAATATCAGATTACAAACAATCAAAGGAGTAATACCAATTGTATTTCAAAATGTCGTGTAAACAAGTTTTGAAATTACAATGGTAAATGCCGATATACAATCAAAGGAGTAGTTAGAGCAAAGCGAATAAATGCGACAATTTGATTGATAATCGGTATAAGTAATATAAAAAAATTTATGTTGATAAAATAACTAAATACAGGAAAACGCATAATCATGACTGAGACTTTGAAAAAATATAATACAATTGGTTGTTGTGGAATTGATTGTGGATTATGTCCAAGATTTCATACAAAGGGTGATTCTGTATGTCCCGGTTGTGGGAGTAAGGATTTTAAGGAAAAACACCCTTCATGTGGGTTTGTAACTTGCTGTTTAATAAAAAATGGATTGGAAGTATGTTCAGATTGTAATGATTACCCTTGTAAAAGATTTGATTCAGAGAGAAAAGGATATGATTCATTTGTAACTCATAAGAAAGTGTTTCATAATCTTGAATATATAAAAAATAATGGAATTAAATCTTTTATAGAACAGCAAAATAAAAGGAAAGGTATCTTGATTGATTTCCTTTCAAAATATGATAACGGTCGTTCAAAGAGTTTTTATTGTATAAGTTGTGCCTTATTGCCTTTAGATAAATTAAAAGAATCACTCTTATTCGCTTATCAAATGGATAATTCAAAAGACATAAAGGAAAAAAATAAACTATTAAAGAGCAAATTGATTAATATATCAGAGAATTTAGGTATTGAATTAAAACTGAATAAGAAAAAATAAATGGTATGATATCATTTATTAAAAAAATATTTTGCTATAAATTCTATAGTTATTTTAAAAAGGTTTACTTTTGGTCGATTTTTTCTCAAAAATTAAATATTTGGTAAACAATAAAGACGGATTGTCGTTGGCAGAAAAATATAAAAATGGGAACTATAAAATATGAGTAGTACTATATATAGTGTGATTACAGGAACAGGAAATTATACTCCGACAAAATGCATCAAAAATGAAGATTTTCTCAGCAATGAATTTTATGATATAGACGGGAAAAAACTCGAACAAACGAATCAGGAAATAATTGATAAGTTTTTGGAAATTACAACTATTGCAGAAAGACGGTATGTTAAAGATGATTTGACAACCTCTGATATTGCCTATTATTCTGCAATTGATGCTATTGAGTCTGCAAACATTGATAAAGAAGAATTAGATTATATAATTGTTGCACATAATTTTGGTGATGTAAAGAATGGCAATATGCAGTTAGATATTGTACCCAGTTTAGCAGCTCGAGTAAAACATAAATTAGGAATTAAAAACCCGTATACCGTAGCTTACGATTTACCATTTGGCTGCCCCGGTTGGTTACAAGGCATTATTCAAGGTGATTATTTTATTAGATCAGGAGATGCCAAAAAAGTACTGGTTATAGGATCTGATATATTGTCAAGGGTTTCTGATCCTCACGACAGAGACAGTATGCTATATGCAGATGGTGCAGGGGCAACAATTCTAGAAGCCAAAAAAAGTGATACTCCTATTGGGATACTCGCACATAAAACACGTTCAGACACTTTTTTGCATTCTCAAATGTTGTATATGGGTAAATCATACAATCCTGACATTGAAAACAAGGATAACTTTTTCTTAAAAATGAATGGCAGGAAACTTTATCAATATGCACTTGAAAGAGTACCTCAAGCGATAAAAGACTGTCTTGATAAGAGTAAAACTCATCTTAGAGAAGTTACGAAAGTACTAATACATCAGGCTAATGGAAAAATGGATGATGCTATATTAAAAAGACTTTACAGCCTTTTTGATATGGTTGACCTGCCTAAAAACATCATGCCTATGACAATTGAATGGTTAGGCAATTCATCTGTAGCTACCATCCCTACTTTATTAGATCTAATATTAAAAAATAAGTTAGAAGCGCACAAAATAAACAAAGGCGACACTTTTGTTTTAGCATCTGTTGGAGCAGGAATGAATATTAATACACTGGTTTACAAAATGTAATCAAATCAACAGAAGTACGCTTAATATTTCACACTCCATCTATCTATCAATAGCATAAAAATATTTTATTAACATCAGTACATAACTTTTGCTGATAACTAACAACTAGAAAAATGTGAATTTTTCACGTTAATTAAATATCTTTGCTCGATTTTTCAAACAAATAAAATGAACAAATATAAAAGACATACTATAACAGCAGCACTACCTTATGCCAACGGACCTGTACATATAGGTCATTTGGCCGGTGTATATATTCCTGCTGATATATATTCAAGGTTTTTAAGGTTAAAAGGAAAAGATGTATTGTACGTATGTGGTTCTGATGAGCATGGTGTACCAATAACATTAAGAGCAAGAAAAGAAGGTGTTAAACCACAGGTAATAATTGACCGTTATCATAATTTGAATAAAAAAGCATTTAATGATTTTGGAATTGCATTTGATATTTATTCAAGAACAAGTTCTGAAACACATCATAAAACTTCTTCAGATATTTTCACAAAACTTTATGATAAAGGTATTTTTATTGAAAAAACAAATAATCAATATTATGATGAAGAAGCAAAACAGTTTCTAGCAGACAGATATATTACAGGAATTTGCCCGCATTGTGGTAACGAAGATGCCTATGGAGATCAATGCGAAAAATGCGGAACATCATTAAGTGCAAGCGATTTAATAAACCCAAGATCTACAATAAGTGGAAATAAACCTGTTTTGAAAGAAACAAAACACTGGTATCTTCCATTGAATAAATATACAGAATTTCTTGACAAATGGATATTACAAGATCATAAAGAATGGAAACCAAACGTTTATGGTCAATGTAAATCTTGGATAAAAGATATCGGGCTTGAACCAAGAGCTGTTACTCGAGATTTAGATTGGGGTATTCCTGTCCCATTAAAAGATGCTAATGGAAAAGTTCTTTATGTTTGGTTTGATGCACCAATTGGATATATTTCAAATACAATTGATTGGGCTAAAGAAAATAATAAAGACTGGAAAAAATATTGGCAAGATGAAGAAACCCAACTAGTTCATTTTATTGGAAAAGACAATATTGTGTTTCATTGTATAATTTTCCCTGTAATACTTCATACACATGGGGATTTTATTTTACCTGAAAATGTTCCTGCTAATGAGTTCCTAAACCTTGAAGGAAATAAACTTTCTACTTCAAATAACTGGGCAGTATGGTTGCATGAATATCTTGAAGATTTTAAAGACAAACAAGATGTTTTACGATATGTTTTAACAGCAAATGCTCCTGAATCTAAAGACAATGATTTTACATGGAAAGACTTTCAAGCAAGAAACAATAATGAACTTGTTGCAATACTTGGCAATTTTGTAAATCGTGTAATTGTTTTAACACATAAATACTTTGATGGCAAAGTACCTGAAAGCACAAAAGAGACAGAACGTGAGGCAAAAATAAGAGCTTCTGTTTTGGCAATAAAAAACAATATTGAAACAAAACTTGAAAAATATAAATTCAGGGAAGCATTAAAAGAGTTAATGAATCTGGCTAGAATAGGCAATCTTTATCTTTCTGATACAGAGCCATGGAAACTAATTAAAACTGATCCTGATAAAGTAAAAACAATATTAAATGTTTGCTTGAAAATTACAGAGGCACTTTCAATTCTATCAGAACCATTTATTCCGTTTACTGCTCAAAAAATGAGAGATATTCTAAATATAAAAGAATATAATTGGGAAAATGTAGGAAAAATTGAAATACTTAAAACAGGTGATATAATTAACAAACCCCAATTATTATTTGAAAAAATTGAAGATAAAGATGTTGAAGCACAGTTACAAAAACTACTTAACACAAAAAAATTAAATAAAGCTGAAAATACTAAAATGAAACAAGTAAAAGACAATATTTCTTTCGACGATTTCACAAAACTTGATATCAGAACCGGTACTATTATAGAATCTGAAAAAGTACCGAAAACTAAAAAACTTATAAAACTTGTTATTGATACTGGTATTGACAAAAGAACAGTCGTATCTGGTATTGCAGAATTTTTCAAACCCGAAGAAATAATTGGAAAACAAGTATTAATTTTAATAAATCTGGAACCAAGAAAAATTAAAGGAATAGAATCACAAGGAATGATTTTAATGGCAGAAGATAAAGATGGTAAATTAGTATTTGCATCTCCTGAAATAAACGTAAATAATGGCTCAGGCGTTAAATAATTATATGAATTTACCGGAATTACATAGCAATGAATTCTTACCAATAATTGATGAATTATACACTATTCAGGGCGAAGGTTATCATACAGGTAAACCTGCATATTTTATAAGAATTGGTGGATGTGATATTGGTTGTAATTGGTGTGATACAAAAATTTCGTGGAATCCTGATATACATAAAAAAGTAAGTATTGACGAAATTGTGGAAAAAGCAAAAACATATAAAACTAACGATATTGTTGTTACAGGTGGTGAGCCAACCATGCATAATCTTGACCTTTTTTGTGCTAAATTAAAAAAAAATAATTTCACAACGTATTTGGAAACTGCAGGAAACCATAAGTTAACAGGAATATGGGACTGGATTTGCCTTTCACCTAAAGAAAAATCCCCACCATTAAACGAAATTTATTTAAAAGCAAATGAATTAAAAGTAATAATATTTAATAAAGAGGATATTGAGTGGGCCGAAGAAGTTTCAGAAAAAGTTGGAAAAAAATGCAAATTATATTTACAAGCCGAATGGAGTAAATTTAATTCAATAACGCCTTTTATAGTAGATTATGTGAAAAACAATATTAAATGGAGTATTTCAATACAAGCACATAAATTTATGAAAATACCATAGTTTTTTGTTATACTAACACTAATTTGATGTACAATGGGAATAAATAATGATAAAATGCGTAAATGATTAAATGTTAAAATAATTTAAGAAAATTATGACAGAAAAAGAAATATTTATTGAAAAATTAAAAAAAAGAACCAAGAAATTTGCTGTAGATGTTATTATATTTTGCAACTCATTAAAAACATGCAAAACATCATCTGTTGTTACATACCAACTTGTAAAATCTGCAACTTCAACGGGAGCTAACTATCGTGCAGCATGTAGGGCTAGGTCTAAAGCGGAATTTTTCAGCAAAGTTTGTATTGTTGTAGAAGAAGCTGATGAATCAGAATATTGGTTAGAAATAATAAATGAAGCTAATTTATCTAATGAAAAAGAAGAATTAATAAGACTCACAAAAGAAGCAAATGAAATAACAAAAATAATGACAAAAGCTAAAAATTCATCATATAGCAACAATAAATAACATTTAAGCATTTAAGCATTTAAACATTTAAACATTTAAGCATTTAAACATCTAAGCATTTTTATAAAAAATGAAAGAAGAAACAAAAGAATTTAGAGTAGATATTGACGAAGTTATAAGAAAGAAAAATCCAAAGCTTGCAAAACGTTTGCCGAGATTTATTATAAGATATATAAAACGCATACTTCATCAAAATGAAATAAATGATATAATAGAAAAAAATAAAGATAAATATGGAATAGATTTTGTAAAAGCTGTTTTAAATGAATTTGAAATAAATATTGTACTAAAAAACGAAGAAAACATACCCGAAGCCGGCAGATTTATTTTTGCTGCAAATCACCCATTGGGGGCTTTAGAAAGCATGGTTCTTATGGTGGGAGTACATAATCATTTTGAAAAAATTCGATTTCTTGTTAATGATGTTTTACTTATTGTTAGGAATTATGATCCAATATTTGTTCCAATAAACGCGTATGGCAGGCAATCGAGGGATGTTACCATGGGAATTGATGAAACCTACAGTTCTGATGCACAAATATTATATTTTCCCGCAGGATTGGTTTCAAGAAAAATTAAAGGTAAAATCACTGACCCTGAGTGGAAAAAAAGCTTTATAGTTAAAGCAAAAAAACATGAAAGAGATGTTATACCTGTTTTCTTAGACGGGAAAAATGCAAATTTCTTTTACAATCTGGCTAATTTTAGAAAAAGAATTGGGATTAAAGCAAATATTGAAATGTTTTTTCTTGCAAATGAGACATTTAAGCAAAAAGGAAAAACAATTACAGTTACATTTGGGAAACCAATACCGTATACTACTTTTGACAAATCAAAATCATTGCCGGATTGGGCTCAACATGTTAAAGATATTGTTTATTCAATGAGAACAGGAAAGTGATTATAATGGCAATTAAAAAACAAATTGTAGAATTATGAAATACTTATACTTATTACTATTTGCAATTATCTGTAATCAAGCAATATCGCAAGAAAAACCTAAATTAAATGTAGACTGGCTTACAATAGAAGAAGCAATAGAAAAAAACAAAACACAGCCACGCAAAATACTTATAGATTTTCATACAAGTTGGTGCGGACCTTGCAAAATGATGACAAACAATACTTTTACTAATCCGGCGATTGCAAATTATATCAATAATAATTTTTATGCTGTAAAATTTAATGCAGAAGGCAAAGATTCTGTTACATTTAAAGACAAAATTTATAAAAATCTAAAATACGATTCTACTAAAACAACAGGCAGAAACTCAACTCATGAATTTACCATATTACTTGCACCTACAAACGGTAGAATTGCCTACCCCACAATTGTATACTTAGATGAACGATTAAATATAATGAGTGCAGTACCGGGATATATGGATGCAAAAAAGATACAACCAATTCTAATATATTTTGCTGAAAACATAAACAAATTAATACCTTATAATAACTTCAACGATCTTTTTAATAAAACATATTTCGATACTACAGACATTGCCGATTCTTCACTAATAAAATGGTATAGCGTTGAAAAAGCTGTTGAAATGGTTAAACAGGAACCCAAAAAGATCTTTATACATCTGTTTTCTGAATGGAGCATTACATCAAACATTATGTTTAAAACCACATACCAACATCCTTTGATTGCTGCTTATCTAAACAAGAATTTTTACTGTGTGAAATTAAATGCAGCAACAAAAGACACAATAGATTTTAATGGTACTATATATATTAATGAAAGTAAAAAACATCCTTTTCATCAACTTGCAATTCAATTAATGAATGGCAAACTAACTTTTCCTTCAAATATCTATATAGGCTCCGATCTAAATTTAATAAGTGCAGTGCCGGGATATCTTGCTGCAGAAAATATTGAACCAATTCTTTACTTTTTTGGCGAAGATGAGTATAAAGCAAAGAAATGGGAAGAATATATTAAAACATTTAAAACTAAGTTTTAGATAAGATATTCATTCGTGTCCAACTAAAAAACACACTGTTGTGATAAGGTGGGGCAAACTCATAAAAAATACATGTATATTATGTGTCGCCTATACGAGGCTTTTATTTGGCGTGTTAGGATATTGCTATAAACATTATGTTCCTACGGGACTTTAAATATACAAAAAATCCGCGGAAGTGAACTATTTATTAAACTCCGTTAGGAGTGAGATATTTATAGAACATAGTGATAAGAGTAATTTTAGAGCTCCGTAAGAGCGAAATATTAAATGTAGAATGTAGAATCTCAATATTGAAAATAAGTTAACACATACTTTCAATTCTTATTCCTAACTCACCTTAATTTAATAAATACCGGATTCCGGAATTATATCATACACACTATTTCTTTCAACAGGAATACGGTTTGCATTTTTAATAAGCTCAATCATTTCCTTGCTGCTCATTGTTGGTTTTTGGTCTTTAGCACCTGCCATTGAATATATTTTTGTAGTATCATCAATTGTACCGTCAACATCATCAACACCAAACGATAATGATAATTGTGCCATATCTTTACCTATCATGGGCCAGTATGATTTTATATGAGGGATATTATCTAAAAAAATACGTGAAACAGCATAGGTCTTTAAATCTTCAATATAATTTACTTCACCTATATGTTTTAATTTATTGTTCATGCTTTTATATTTAAGAGGTATAAATGCATTAAAACCATTGGTTTTATCCTGCAAATCTCTTAATCGGGAAAGATGCTCTATTCTATCATTATAAGTTTCAATATGTCCGTAAAGCATTGTGGCGTTTGATGGAATACCTATCTTGTGAGCAGTTTCATGAATATTAAGCCATAAATTTGACGATGATTTCTCATGACATATTTGTTTGCGAATATCTTCGTTAAATATTTCGGCACCACCACCGGGAATAGAATTAAGCCCGCTATCTTTTAGTATTTGTAATCCGTCAGTAATATTTAAACCTGCTTTCTTTATCATAAAATCAAGTTCAACAGCTGTAAATGCCTTTATATGTATGTTTGGCATTATCTGTTTTATTTGTTTTATAATATCGGTATAAAAATAAATATCTCTGTGTGGATGAACTCCGCCTACAATATGAATTTCGGTAATATCGGTATTAATATATTTTTTAACTATTTCAATAATTTCTTCAGGACTGTGTTCCCATGCTCCTTTTTCGTTTTGCTTTCTTGAATATGAACAAAACGTGCAATTGTACACACAAATATTTGTTGGCTCTATATGAATATTTTTATTGAAAAAAGTATTTTGCCCATGCTTTTGTTCTCTTACATAATTGGCAAGCATACCCAAAATACCCAATTCAGAATTGTATAATACCAGACCTTCCTCTTTTGTAATTCTCTCACTATTAATTATCTTATTTACAATAAGGTTTAAGTTATCGGGCAAACTAATTTTATCGGTAATGCTTTTAATGTCCATTTTGCTCTAATGTAAAAGCCCCTCCTAACCTCCCCAAAGGGGAGGAACTATAAGGCAAAACCAAATTTTATGATTATAACCCTATACCAAGAGCCCGCCTAAAACGGATTAATATTTAATAACGCTCAAAATTATGTAATGATATTATACATGCAAAATATTATTTGATATTTAATACCTGTTGTAATTACAATTGGTATAATTTGCACCATAGGTGCAATATTATGGTAAAAATCTGACAAATACATTGTTAAAGCCTCGTAGAAGCGATATTAATATTTCGTGAGAGTTCTTTATAATCCCATTTCAATTATTCAAAAAGCAATGAACTATCTATATAAATAATAAACACGCAATGATAAATAATGGCAATAAAATAATTAGTGAGAAGCCATACATATATTTAAAAAAGTGTGGCATTTTAATGTTATTTTCTTCTGCTATTGATTTTACCATAAAATTTGGTCCGTTACCAATATATGTCATACTGCCAAAAAATACAGAACCAACAGAAATTGCCAACAACAGAGACTCCGGGATACCGGCAACAAGTGGTATTCCCTCAAATAAGGTTGCAAACTGGTCTTGCAAACCAAGGGCTAATGAATGCAAAGCAACAGCAGTAGGAGCATTATCCAAGAAACTGCTTAATGTGCCCGTAACATAATAAAATTGGTCGGGTGTTGTAATTCCCAATTTACTTGCATTTTGCTCTAAAAACAACAGTGCAGGTGTCATGGTAATAAATATACCCAGAAAGAGGAAGGCAACTTCTATAATAGGTGCCCATGTAAAGTTATTTGATTTTCTTGTTCTATTGTGAGTAAATATAAGTGAACAAATTGCCATTATAAAAATAACACCTTCGCGCATAAAGCCATAATAATGATTTTCTCCAATAATAGGTATATATTGTTTATTAATAAAAGCAACAGACAAAACAACACCTATTAACCAAAGAAAATTCAAATTACCCTTTAATCTTATTGGCAATTTAAGTTCATTATCTTTTGCAATATCTTCGGGGTTCTCCTTTTTATAATAAAATAAATCGACAAGGTAATAAATCCCTAATAATAGTACATTTATAAATGCCCATTCAGGTAAAAGCTGAAAGAACCATGTAAATGGTGCATCACGTAAGTATAGAAGAAATAATGGAGGATCGCCAAGAGGAGTTAACAGCCCTCCACAGTTAGCTACAATAGCTATAAAAAATAAAACAGTATGAACTTTGTATTTTCTGTCGGCATTTGTAACAATAAGAGGTCTTATTAATAGCATTGCTGCACCTGTAGTTCCCATAAATGAGGCAAGAATTGCACCTATTGCCAAAAATAAAGTATTTATATGTGGTTTTGCAGGAATAAAACCGGTTACAAGTATCCCTCCCGAAATAACAAATAAAGAACCAAGCAAAACAATAAACGGGATATAATCAAATATCATCTGATGTGTTAGGTTATGTGAAAACCCTGTAGTAATAAGATATATTGATGTTGGAACTCCCAGTATTAAAGAAAATATTAACAAGTTTCTGTTTTTGTGCCAAAGTTTATGAAATAAAATTGGTCCGGTAGCTATACCTGCTAACATTAAAATAAACGGGATAATAGTGTAAATAGGGATACCGGAGATATTAGATGCGTGTTCCATGTTTAATTAATTTAGTAATGTCAATCAAGAGTTGATTTTATATGAAAATCATCATGAAATCAAATAACTGTCTGGTATTGTTGCTGGTTACTTGTTACTGGTTTTTCACATTATACTTTTAACAAGCAACCAGAAACAAGCAACAAGTACTTCACTCGTCTGATTTTCAGTAATAATTTTCAACCCTTGATTCGTTATTAGTATTAAAACCGTACATTTTTTAAAATCGGGGCAAAGATAATATTTTTTCTATATTGTTTTAATATCTCTGTTTCTTTTCGCAGAAAAAATTCACAAATTTTTGCTACCTGCAATATATCAAGTAATGTTACTCAATTTCTTATTTTACCATTCAGCATTGTTAAATTCCCTGTTTAAAAAATAAAGCTATGTTAAAACAAAACTCGTTCCTATACCAAAACGAGCATAAATCGCTATATATCAAACTGCAAACAATGGGTGCATTTTTAATAATCTTGCCTCGTCGAGCTACTCGCAGAGGGCATAATTTTAATATTATGGGGTAAGCGAGCAACTTACATAGGGCATATTTTTAGTTTTGTGGGGTATGTTAGCTGCTCCATAGGGCATAATTTTAATATTGTGGGGTATGTTAGCTGCTCACATAGGGCATATTTTTAGTTTTGTGGGGTATGTTAGCTGCTCCATAAGGCATAATTTTAGTTTTGTGGGGTATGTTAGCTGCTCACATAGGGCATAATTTTAGTTTTGCGGGGTATGTAAGTTGCCAACATTGGGCAGATTTTTAGTTTTGCGGGGTATGTTGGAAGCTCGCAGAGGGCAGATTTTACAGAATATGGTGTAGGTAAGTATGTTGTTTATGGAATTTTTTCGCCTAAAACGAATAATGCAGTTTGCAAAGCAAATATTTTCTCCTGTTCATCTTTATATTCAACCAGTTCAGTTATTTCTGATATTTTCTTAAGTAACCAATTTGTTTTAATATTACCAACAAAATGAATTGTTCTATTCTGTGTTATTTCAGGAAACTTGAATAAGATTGAACCTATATTTGGATTCCTTTTAAAATTATCACTTCTGCCCTGACCCCATCCAAAAATCAATTCAATTGGTAATTTATTGTCATTTTTCTCAATAAGATAATTCTTGATTAAATAACATAAAGCAGACCCAACCCGCCCATCATACATTGTAAAGTTTTCGTAAAATGCAGTGTATATTTTTGTAAACCCTGAATTAATAAAGTTTGTATTTAAATCATCAATTATTATTTCATCACTATTAATAATTTTGTAAATATTTGATAAAAATTCTTTAAGTTGTCCCATCTTTGCCTTTAATTCTATTTTCTTTTTATTTCGTGGCATAACTCCTCCCCACTTAAGAATCTTAATACATTCGTCTTTTAATTTTTCTTCTGTTAATGTGCTATAAGCATTTCGATAATCCTCAAACATCTTATATGTTTCATTAAATGATTCTTTATTATATCCATAATCATTTATTGCCTCAATGAAACTACAATATTTATAATCAATCTGTCTTAAATCTTTCTCACCTTTAATAAATGGAACAAGCCAACTAATAAATTCTTTAGTTGTTTTAGATTCAAGAAACAATTTTTTAGATAGTAACCCTTTTTGGTAAGCAGATTCAAAGTCGTTATTCATTATAATAATCTTCAATAATTTAATTAAACTAACTCAAATATAAAACCTTTTGCACTGCTTTCCTAATTGCTATAGTATGACCCCTCTTTAATTCTCCCCTAAAAGGGGAGAAAGTCCTCCTTTTAGGAGGATTTAGGGGGTCATTACTGTTTAATTATCTTCTTGGTTATTGTCTGTTTATCAGTTGTTGCTTTAATAATGTAAATGCCTTGTGGTTGTTGGCTTAGGTCAATAGTGTTGTTTCTGCCTGTGTATACTTCTCTGCCATGTATGTCAAGTACTTCTATCCTATTAATATTATCTGCTGTTATTGTTATTTTTCCTGTTGTTGGGTTGGGGTAGCATATATGGTGAGAATAATATGAGATATTCTGATCTAATCCGGATAATGAATCTACAACAATTGTTATACATTCACAGCTAGATAGACAACCAACTGTATCACTACAATAAGCACAATATGTCGTTGAGAGAATAGGATATACTACATAAGTATAATTTATATCAAAAACTACTCCATTAATAAAACAGATATATTGACTTCCATTACCTCCTGTTGCAACTATCATTATGGAATCGCTATCACCTACCTGAATGGTGTCTTCTGTCACATCAATGATAATTTCAACAAAATCAGGTTGATTAATATAAGTATAATCAGTTTGTGTACTGTCAACATCGTCTGTTACAGTTACAGAATACGATCCTGCACACAAATTGTTTATTGATTGGGCTGTGTCTCCATTACTCCACAAATAAGTATATGGAGGTACACCTCCACTTACTAGGTCAATATCTATACTGCCGTTACAATCTCCATAGCAAAGACAATCGGTAGTATTAAAAGTAATACTTATCTGTGAAAATAAACTATTTGTTAAAATAAGAAATGTTCCTATTAATATTATTCTGGTATAAAATGTTTTCATAAATATTGTTTTAATTTCATTTTAATCCCCAAATATAATATATTTTAGTCTGCATTCCAAATTGTTAGAGTATGACCCCTCTTTAATTCTCCCCTAAAATGGGAGAATTCACATATTATCCCGATAATCCACCTCAGGAATATCAATACAGCAAAGCAATTGTAATTGATAATAATGAGAAAATTGTATCAAGCACAGTAAAAAAACTTATTAAAGGAAGCGAAAATTCAAGATGCAAGTGCGACATTATTTTCAAAGTTATTTAAAAATATTTTACCAGGAGTATTATAATTTAATTTTTTTCGAGGTCTCCTGTTTAGCCTCATAGTTATTTCATTGATATAAAAATGATCAATGGTGTTAAAATTTGTTTTTTTAGGAATATATTGTCTAATTAACCTATTTGTATATTCATTAAGCCCTCTTTCCCAAGAAGAATAAGGATGAGCAAAATAAAATAATGTCCCAAGTTTTTTAGAAATGTATTTATGCATTGCAAATTCAGTTCCGTTATCAGAGGTTATTGAAAGTACTAATTCTTTAAAAGGCATCATTAGTTTAACTACAGCTTCGGCTAGTTCTTGAGCATTCTTTCCGTTTAGTTTAGCAATTAAGACAAAAGCAGTAGCTCTTTCAGCAATGGTTACAATAGCACCTTTATTATCTTTACCTACAATTGTATCTATCTCCCAATGTCCAGCACTTTGTTTATTATTAATGTATTCTGGTCTTTCATCAATAGAGATTTTATCTTTTATAATACATCTTTTATTTTTTCCTCTCCCATATCTTTTTCGATACTTTTTAGAAGCTACACGCAAGTTTTTATATAACATGCCACCCTTATCTTTGTCTTGATATACGAACTTATAAATACTCTCATGACTGACCATATCAATATTATTTTCTTTACAATATCCCCATATTTGTTCTGGAGACCATTGTTCCTTTGATAACTTTTCTATGATAAACTTTTCCATAGAAAAAGTAAAACTACGATTATGAGAGAATCTCTCTTTTTGTTCTTCTGAGAGTTCTTGTGCAAAAGCAGCATTATATTTTCCTGTTTTTGTTTGGTTACGTTTAAGTTCTCTGTAAATGGATGAACAATGGATACCAAGCTGTTTAGCAATAAATGAAACCTTATGTCCTGCTTTTAATAAAGCTTCTATTTTAATCCTTTGTTCTACACTAATATGGGTATAATTCTTTTTGTCCATAATGCAACAGTTTTAAGTTTTCCCTTTCAAAGATAAGAAATCTAGATTTTTTATCTTTGAAAGGGAAACTGTCGCACTTACTAATTGAATTTTCG
>Ga0307990_1001301_pt1 | contig 21241 bp, 16 predicted proteins | sample EllFjometagen129_FD_203168 | JGI IMG/M metagenome (GOLD analysis project Ga0307990, IMG submission 203168) | Marine microbial communities from Ellis Fjord, Antarctic Ocean - #129 | ecosystem: Environmental > Aquatic > Marine > Unclassified | place: Southern Ocean | collected 2014-10-08
CCAGGCCCTCAAACAGCAAGCCGGGCTCTGGCAGCAAGTGGAAAAAAGGGCGCAAGCTTTTTATCGTGAATTCAAACGCCGAGGGCCACGATGAAGATTCTCCTGGTGCAAACCAGTTTCTTAGGCGATACGATTCTTTCGACGCCTTTGATCGCAGCCTTGAAAAAGCTCCATCCCGAGGCTGAAATTTGGATGATGACGACCCCTCTGGCAGCCACCCTGGTCAAGCGCGATCCCTTGCTTAGCGGCGTCATCCCTTTCGCAAAAAGGGGTCCGGGAAGAGGTCTAAAAGGTCTTTTACGCCAAGCCCAACAACTGCGTAAGCTGAATTTCGACCGGGTCTACTCACTGCACCGTTCGGCCCGCACCAGCCTGCTTTTAGCTTTGAGCCGAATCCCTGAGAGAATCGGCTTCAACAGTGCGAAGCTGGCCTTCCTCTACAACACAACCAGAGAAAGACCTAAAAACCTACATGATGTCAGGCGCAATCTGGCCCTGCTCGAAAACGGCTCCCAAAATGTTGAATTACCCGATCAACTCCGCCTTTTTGCCCCCGAAAAAAACGAACTTAACTCGACTATACAGAGTGAAATGCCGACACCGGGCAGCTATGTCCTGATGGTTCCCGGGAGCGCCTGGGAGACCAAAAGATGGTCCGCTGCAGCCTATCACGAGGTCGCTGAATATTTAACCGCAAAAGGCTTTAGCGTAGTTTTGCTGGGAAGCAAGGAAGAGGTTGAGGTCTGTAAAGAGGTCGCTGGTAATCTTGAGGTAATCAATCTGGCCGGCCGCGGCGATCTCGATAGCGCTCTCTATTTAACCAGCCACGCCCGTCTGATGATCTGTAACGACAGCATGGCTCTGCACATGGCGTCTGCCTGTAAAATTCCGACAGTAGCAGTTTTTTGCGCCACGGTTCCCGAGTTCGGTTTCGGACCCTGGCAGAACCGGGCTCTAATTGTCGAAAAAAAAGATCTCGAATGCCGCCCCTGCGCCCGCCACGGCAGCCGCCAATGCCCCAACCAAAGCAGAGCCTGCATGGATGAATTACCAGCAACTGAAGTTATCAAAGCAATTGAAGAAATAACTATTCAACGACCCACCATAAAGCTATGAAAAATAGCGTCGAACATCGCTTCGCTGTGACCCCAATCCCGGCAATTTATGACGACTGACCACTGATCAAGAAAGCATCTCGGAACAGAGATGAAGCAGCTGTTTCTGGGAAAAAGGTTTCTCCAGCACTTCCATGACAACCGGAAAAAGTTTGCTGACCCGATAACCCTCATTTATGGTACCAGTCATTATCAGAACCGGAATCTTAATTTTCCGTTTCTGCATCTCCGCTAAAAACGCTTCGCCTCCCATCTCAGGCATGACCAGATCGAGAACAATCAAATCTAAATTATCAGTCTCTAAACAGGTCAAAGCCTCTCTACCATTTGCCGCCACCAGAACTTCAGCCCCGTGCAGATCCAAAAGAACCTGTAAACTTTCTCGCAGCAGTGCTTCATCTTCAACCACCAGAATCTTTAGAGAATTTAACTTATGAGCTTCACCCCACTCCGAAACCGGCGACGGAAGCTCGTCGAGTTTATTGACAACCGGCAAATAGATAATAAACGAGCTCCCGACACCCAGCTCTGAATTGACCGTAATAATACCATCATGGTTGGCAATGGTTCGATAGGCTATTGCGAGCCCCAGACCCGTACCTTTATCACTCGACCACTCTTTCGTACTGAAAAAAGGGTCAAAGATCTTGCCCATCATTGCAGGTGGGATACCGCAACCATTATCTGACACAGTCAGCTCACAGTACCAACTACCGGGAATAAGGTTTAAACGCTGTCCCAGATAACGATCGACAAACTTGGCTTTTGCGACGATTCTTATACGAGCATCTTCCTGATCTTCAGAAAAGGATTCACCCGCATTCAAAATCAGATTAAAGAGAGATTGTACAACTGTGCCCTTTTCAATTCTAAGCTTTAAATCACTGCTGTTTTCAATACAATCAAAGGTTATTTGCGCCGGCAGAGATGGGGGCACCAAAACCATAACCGACTCGACCAGATCAGCCACACTCAGAACTTCAGTAACCCCAATCTCACGACGGGAAAAAAGCAGTATTTGCCGGGTCAATTCGGCCGCCTGCAGCGAAATCTGGCGAATTTTCCCGACATAACGGCCTGCCTTCTGCGGTGACTTTTGCAACATCATCTCCAACAACTCGATGTTGCCGTGCATACTGGCAAGCAGATTATTGAAATCGTGGGCAAAGCCAGCCGCCAGGATACCAACACTTTCCATCTTTTGCGATTGCACAATTACCTCGGTTTGGCGCTCAACCTCTTTATGCAGAAACTCACTGTAAACCTCTACCTCCCGTTGCAAACGCCGCTCTTCACTAATATTATGCAGGTTGCCAACATAACCAACCTTACGACCAGCCCGGACGATCTCAGAAAAATTCTGACTCACTTCAATATCCGGCGTCTCCCCAACTTTACGATAAGAGACCACCCCTTGCCAGCAACCAGATTCACTCAATAATGAGAAAAAATCTTTTGGCAAACCTTTCGAGGTGCCACTCTCTTCACCTTCTCTATACAAAGTCCCCAACAGTTTAGCACTCGATTCATCAGTGATTTCACAATAGGCACGATTGACAAAGAGACAGCGACCTTGTGTATCGAGAACAACCACGCCATCTGAGCTGGCCACAATAGCCGCTTTAAAAATAGCATTTTCCCGAGCCACACCAGCCAGCTGCCGAAACATAAACAGTGAAAAAGCGGCAATAATAAACAGCAATAAAAGACAGAGAAGAATTACTGGAATCAGGAGAAACCAAGCCAGTTCATTAACTTTTGCACGGGGTGTGGCAACCATCACCGTCCAACCAGGCGTAACTATTTCCATTGTTTGAAAAGCCGCCAGAAAGGTATCGTGATATCCCCCGATAGGAATTCTCAAGAACGATGAGAAGGGGTTACGATTGGCCAGTGCCGCCAAAACATATGGCAACTCTTCTCTATCTAACGACGAAAAGCTCTCACCCTGCTTAAACAAAAGTTCAGAAGAACTGCCATAGCTAGGATAAAAGTCATTTAAGTAAAGCCCAGAAAAAGAGGAAAATACGACCTGTCCCAAAGCATCGACGACAACAATCTCACGCCGTTTTTCAACAACCAAGCTCCGGCAATAAGTGGTAAACATAAAATCAAACTTATAGGGCACTAACATCAAGCCAACATATTCACCATCAATAACAACCCTTTTTGCAAAGATGATAATCGGTACCGGCACCACCTTGCCCAGCTCGGGTACATACTGCATCAAAACCGAGATCCGCTGATGCAGTTTTTCATCATCAATCTCATCCCAGAAACCATAATCAAAATATTGCCACTCATAAACCTCCTTCAGAGGCAAACCTAAAGGCATAAAATTACCATCGGCACCAGTATAATAGACATCTCCGTCAGCCGCGACGAATGCAAGGTGAGAAATTTCCGGATAGATTTTCCACAACAATTTAAAATGATGGGTGGTCAGCTCTTTCATATTTCCACACTGAGCCGGAGTAAAATCAAGTACCGAATCTACCGTCTGCTGTACCCTTTTAAGATAAGCCTCGAGATTTCCGACAATACGGTCAGCCACCACCTCCTGTTCGCTTTGAACTTCCGAGATAAAATGACTACTGACGCGATCACTGAAGAAATAACCCCCAACCGCAAAAAGTATCAGTACCACTAAAGCCATGAGCACAAATTTAAGATAGATTTTTTGTTCCGCCACATTGTCACCATACAGCTAAATCATTATTCAAAAATCTTAGCTCCAAAAAGCATCAATCAACTGACGACTGACTATAAACAGGTTTACCTATAAACTTCAAGCGATTTATTACAATTACAGTTGAACAAGATAAATTTTCAGCTTGACTTCACAACCCACTTCGGGGTAGCCGACAGCCATGAAAATCTCAGCTTCCTTCATTCTCTACCTGGCAACATTTATCATGGGCGGTTGCGGACTCGCCTATGAATATACTTTAAGCCGCGTCGCAGCCGACCTGCTCGGCAACTCGGCCCGCCAGTGGGCTCTGGTAATCGGTGCTATGATGTTCTGTATGGGCATTGGTGCAGATCTCCAGAAACGCCTTGACGATCACCTCCTGCTTGATAAATTTATCGGTGCTGAAATCCTGTTGGGACTGCTTGGCGGCTGCGGCCCCCTGGTTCTGCTCTTCACCTACGGCATGGCCCCAAGCTACTACATAATTGTCCAGTATCTCTTCATCAGCAGTATCGGCCTACTCCTCGGTTTTGAGCTCCCCATGATCGCCCGGCTTAATTCTGTCTATATCAGCCAACTCGAGATCAATCTCGGCAAGGTTCTGAAAATGGACTACGTTGGCGCCCTCGCCGGAGCTCTAATCTGGGTTTTTCTGCTACCTCGTTTTTTCACCCTGATCGAAAGCGCCTTCATCCTGGGACTTTTAAATCTGGGCGCGGCCACCGTCCTGCTGCTCTATTTCAGAGTAAAAATCACCCTTAGCAAGCGGCTCTGGCTAGCTCTTCTGAGCACATCCCTGCTTTTGACAATTGGTTTTTTTCAGGCCCGCAACTGGACCGCAAGCGCCGAGCAGTACCTCTATCGAGATCGCATTATTTTCAGCAAAACCACCCGCTATCAACATATTGTTCTGACCCAATCCAAAGCCGCCGAGGTCGCTTGCTATATTAATGGCAGTCTCCAATTTAACAGTGCCGACGAATATATCTACCACGAAAATCTGGTCCATCCCGCTTTTGTTCTGGCCCGCCATCAACACCGCGTCCTGATTCTGGGCGGTGGCGACGGCCTGGCCGCCCGCGAGGTTTTAAAATATCCAAAAGTTAAAGATCTGGTGCTCTGCGATCTCGACCCGGAAATGACCGACCTGGCCCGCAAACACCCGGTTTTTATTGAGCTTAACCACAACAGCCTCGGCAATGCCCGAATCACTGTGCTTAAAAACAACCGCTTGATCTTGCCGGATCAAAAGGAAAAAATTCGCGTTACCAACCAGCATCACCGTTTTGGCAGCCAACCTGAAGCTGTTGCTCAAGTTTCAGTAATCAACCTCGATGCCGCCGCGCTCCTGGAAAACCTGGCGGGTAAATTTGATGTTATTATCGTCGATTTTCCTGATCCCAACAATGAAGAGCTGGCTAAACTCTACTCCCGAACCTTCTATCACCGCCTGGCCAGCCACCTGTCTATCGACGGCATCTTTGTCCAGCAGGCAACCTCCCCATATCATGCCAAAGAGGCCTTTCTCTGCATCGGCCGCAGTATGGAAGCAGCCGGGTTAAGTGTCATTCCTTACCACGACAATGTCCCCTCCTTTGGTGAATGGGGCTGGTGGATTGGCGGTCATCGGGAGAGATGGGCCGCAAAAGAGCTCCCCAAAAGCCTAAAAGAAACTCTTAAAAAAACCACCACCCTGGCCGTTCCGACCCGCTACCTGACAGCGGAACTTATCCACGCATCCTTAGATTTCGGCAAAAAACAGCTCGACACCGAAGAAACTGAAATAAATACCCTTGTTAATCATAAAATTTTCACGTATTATCTAAAAGGCTGGCAAACAGGATATTAAACTTTTAAGTAACTATTCAGTGTAGGTAGAAATTACTGCATATTGATCAAATTTAGCAGATTCTGGGGACATAACCTGATTTTCCTAAGGAAATCGGAATTGTGTACCCTGAATTTACGGGTTAGCTGAATAGTTACACTTTTAATTTAATTAAGCGTTAAATTTGCAACTTTCTTTTTTGACTTAAATGGAGTTTTTATTATGAATGAAAAGATTTTCAAAATCCTGGCAGGAATCTTCATAGGCCTCATCATGATCTCCTTTTTTTGGCCTTCGGGTGGAGGAGATAAAAATTACAACGTTAATGTCCAGACCATGGTCTATGGTGGTGACGGTCTTGACCTGGCAACCATCGGCTCACTCCTTAAAAAAGCGGAAAACGCGGCTGAACTGGAGCGCCTACTTAACGATAAGAATACCGGCATCAACAACTTAGACCTTAATGAGGACGGCAAGGTTGACTATATCAAAGTCACCGAATATGGCAATGAGCAGAGTAAAGGCTTCTCTCTGACGGTCGAACCGGTGGCTGGTGAGATCCAGGAAGTGGCAACCATTGCCATTGAGAAGAGCGGCAAGGATCAGGCTAATGTCGAAGTTAAGGGTAATGAGCAGATCTATGGCCAGAACCACTATCATCGCAGCAGTTTTGGCGTCACCGACATGCTGTTTATGTACTGGCTATTCCGCCCCCATCCCTTCTACATGTCGCCCTACGGCTATGGCCGCTATCCGGGCAGTTACAACTCTTATAATACCGTCTCCCAGAAAAATTACCGGCAAAATACCGCTGGCAAAAGAGATCTAAAAAGCGCCACAAACAGCAGTATCAAGAGCAAGGCGACCTCACCCAATACCGGCAAGAGTGCGGCCAAAGGGATTAAAACGCCACTGAAAAAACCAAGCTCATCGCAAAAAAGTTTTCAAAAACGTAATCCTTCAAAACAGATGAGCAAGAGTTCTTTCGGGCGCAGCTCCTCAGCCCGTCCCTCCCGGCCATCGGTACGCCGAAGCAGCGGTTTTGGCCGCAGCGGCGGCCGTTTTGGTGGGAAATAATGGAAAATCAAATACTTATCTAACTTCTAAGCTAATAAAAGGATTAAGCCATGTTTAGTTTTTTATCTTTGAAACCCATCGCCGATCTTTTTCAACCAGTTGCCGCCACATACCTGCTGGCCATCCTGATTATAATGGTTATCGGCAAACGCCTGCACAACCAGTTTTCGGGCTACGACCTTGACCACGAACTGACCACCACCGACAATAAGGCTGTAGCGCTCTCGACGACCGGCTATCTCTTTGCCATAGGCCTCATTCTCTGGGGAGTCATCACCCCCAATGGCGAAACTACGGTTACCGGTTTCTGGAGTTTGGTCGGTGACCTGATCGCAACTTTTTTCTGGGGACTACTCGGGATCGGACTTTTGCAGGTATCCAGATACCTGAATGACCGCTACCTCCTACCCAACTTCTGCAACCACAAAGAAATCATCGAAGACCGCAATCTCGGCACCGGAGCGGTTGAGGGTTGTACCTTTATCGCCTCAGGGATTATCATAAAAACCGTTCTCAGTGGTTCTGGAACCGGTTTTTTTGTTGATCTTCTCGGCACCCTCTTCTATTTCGCCATCGGCCAGGCCGCTTTTCTCGTTTTCGGCCGGCTCTACCAGAAAATCAGCCGTTTTGACCTGCATCATGAGATCGAACAGGATAATGCTGCCGCTGGCGTCGCCTTCGGTTTGAGCATGATCGCGGTCGGCATTCTCATGGCCGACTATATCGCTGCCTACAACTCTATTTTCGGCCTCATTGTCTGGATCCCAATCAGCTTTTTCTTTCTCATCACGGGCCGCTATATCGCCGACAAGATGCTGCTTCCCGGGGCTCTGCTTGACGAGGAGATCAGCCAGGATCGCAACTGGGGGGCAGCGATGATTGAAGGTGCGGTTGCAATTGTTATCGCCTTGGTTGTCGGAAACCTCTTTTTTTCATGACCAATTTTAGTAGCTTTCCAGCAATCTCATAAAGCATCTGCAAAAAGCGTTGAACATCGCTTCGCCCACTTCGAAGATGGATACCCCGAGGGGCACTTCCTCACTTCGTTCAGGCGCAAGCTCAGCCCGCTTTGGGCTAAAGCCCACGCTGGAGGTCTGTCCCCGTATCGAGACATAAACCTGCATTTTCTAAGCGTGAACTTTGCTTCGCTCTTATAATCAGGGTCACACCCCAAGAGTGCTTCCTCGCTAAGCTCACAGCGAAGCTTAAGGTGCTGGCGCACTTTATACCAGCAATGACCCTAATCCCTACAGGTTGGATTCGACTATGAGTAAATTACCGCAACTGCCCTATGAGCTTGACAAAAAGCAGAGACATCACTATGCGCGCCTTTACCTGCTCGACTATATGGTGCAGGAAAAGGCCCGAATCTCGATTCTGCTTGACGAAAAAAACGAAGACCTGGAATCACTCTTTGATGAGCTTATGGCCCGCGAACTGATTGAAATCGACAAGAAACAGTTCTACTGCGTCAGTCAACAGGGCAAAGCTCTGCACCACAATTTCCTCAAACGTTACCGGGAAAACATGGCTATCAGTGACATCTTCTGCGCTGTCGACTTAAGCAGCGGCGAATTTGCTTTTAACTTCTATGATGACTACCCGACAAAACCAGAGTGGGAAGCTTTTTTAGCCGAACCCCGTTGGGATGATCTGCGTGTCGCAGTAGCTGAATATTCACAGGATGATCCGATCGAACTGGTTTTTATGAGTTTTATCAACGAGAAACGCTTTGGCCGTGATACTGACGGCAACTGGCAGTTTGATCTTCTCTTAGGCACGATCTGGGATGAAATTTTAGAGATCTGCAACCAGTCACTCCACTGGCCCGATCTCGGCTATGAAGATGAGGAGGGTAAGGTTGAGGCCGAGGCCGTAATTGAGGATATTATCGCCCAGGGCAATGCCATCCGGGATGAGTTGTAAACATTAAAAGATGCCTATTTTTCAACGCCTGATAACCTGGATGCATCAACACAACTATCTACGTCTGCGCCTGGTGCAGATTTTCTCTCTGGCTCTCACCTTAAATATCCTCTTCGGACTGCTCTTCTACCTGGTCGAACGCAGCGCCCAACCTGAACTCGATCTTCTCGACAGTATCTGGTGGTCGATGGTGACCATGACCACGGTCGGCTACGGCGATCTCTATCCCCAAACCAACATTGGCCGTTTTCTGATCGCTTACCCCTGCATGCTCTTCGGCATCGCGATTATCGGATACTTGCTGGGGCTGGCGGCGGAAAGCATTTTTGATCATATCTCTAAAAAAAAGAGGGGCCTTGTGCAAATCACCAAAGAGAACCATATAATCATCTGCAACTTTCCCAACCTCAACAAATTACTCCGCTTGACGGCCGAACTTAAGCTCCACCCAAGCTATGAACACTCTTTTTTCGTGATCGTCAGTGACACCATCACGAAACTACCGGAAAGCCTGCCCAAGAATGAGTTCGCTTTTGTCTATGGCAATCCCACCAGTGAAACAGTCCTGCAAAAGGCCAATCTGAATGCAGCGGCCGGGGTTTTCATTTTAGCCAGCGACCCGTTCAACAGTGACGCCGACGCCATTACATTTGCCATCGCCTCGGTACTCGAACTCATCCGCCAGGAGCATCACTACTCCTACAAGGTTGTTGCTGAACTTATTCACCAAGAAAACTTCTCCCTTTTGCAGAAGGCTAAAGTCGACGGCATTGTCACCCCGGAAGGGCTGACCGATTGTTTGTTGGCCCAGGAATTTCTCTATCCCGGCATCCATGAAATAATCACCCAGATCATCAGCAACAAAATCGGCAGCCAGTTCTACATCCTCGACACTAAACTGGCCGGCCACAAGGTTTCCGACATCCAGGTTGCAGTCCTCAAACACCCTGCCAATCTCCAGGTTATCGGTATTATAAAGCAAGGAAAAACCATCCTCAACCCGGCTAAAGAAGAATGTATCGAAGAGGGCAACAAACTCATCATGCTGGCCGAAAGTCGCCGCGATTTCAGTGTTATTGAGCAAGATATTTTAAGTTCTAATTCGCTATAAAGAGATTGACTTAACTTAGAATTTTCAAATAAAGCTACATTCCTCTTGACCACGCCCGAAAAGAGTCCTATATTCTCATCCGATAGTAAAAACTCCTAAAGAAAAGTAATAACGTCAACCTGCACAAACTTGGTAAAAAGGATGTCGTATGAAACAGGTAATCGTGACCAGCTCGCTAAAAGAAGATCTTGTCAGTTTTCTCGAATTTAATGGATTCACTGTCGAAACCCTTGAAGAAAACATCTGCAGGGTTGAACGTGACGGTGAGTTGCCAGTCTTCATCAATTTAGAAGACGGTCACCTCTATTTTGAGATTGATCTTGGCAACGTCAGCTCCGTTGCCACGGAAAAACTCTACCACGACCTACTCGATCTCAACACTGAAATTCTGCCGGTTGCTTTTGGGCTCAACCGGGCCAATCCTGACGACCCCCGTCTAGTTCTGGTTGAGAGCCGCGAGGCCGAAAATCTCGACAGCAATGAGCTACTCTGTGTTTTCACCAGCCTGGAACTTGCTGTCGATCGAGCCGAAAACTTGCTGTCCGACTATCTAAAATAACATATCTAAAATCACCTAAGGAGAACATACAGATGAGTATCTTCAACAGAATATTCAAGGTCGGACAGGCTGGCGTCAACAAGGCCATCGACAAACTCGAAACCCCTGAGCTTATGCTGGATCAGGCTATCCGCGATAAAGAGAAACAGATCAAAGAGGCCAAACAGGCGGTCATGTCATGTATCGCCACCGAGAAGCAAGCCAAAGCTATTCTCGACAAAGACAAACTCGAACAAAGCAACTGGGAAGCCAAAGCCGAGGCCGCACTTAAGGCCGGGCGCGAAGACCTAGCCTTGAAAGCTCTGGCCCGGGCTGGCGAGCATGAGAAAAAAGCTTTAGAGATGGAGCCCCGCTGCCAGGAGCAGCGCACCCAGATAGAAAGTCTGAAGCAGGATATCCGCCGCATCGAAGATGAGCTGGCAGAATTTAAACGCAACCGCGATTTCATCATCGCCCAAAGTAAAGCTTCGGAAGTTAAAAAACAGATCTACCAGGCCAAGGCCAAGATGTCAGACAAACATAGTGCCGATGACCTTATGGCCCGGATGCGGGCCAAAGCCGAGCGTTCATCCCACGAAGCTGAGGCAGCGGCAGAAATGGCGGCTGACAGCGGCGACAGCCTCGAAAATGAGTTTGCCGGCTTAGGCGCAAGCAGTGCCGATCAGGCGACCAACGATAAGCTCGCCGCTCTCAAAGCAAAACTCGGTAACTGATCTTATTAATCTCAAAAAGCACGAAATTGACTTCATGTCAGTTTCGTGCTTTTTATTTTTAAAAGTATTCGCAGTTAAAAAGTTAAGTTACAGCGGATAGCGTCAAACTTTGCTTCGCCCACTTCGAGGGGGACAGAGCTCAGCCCGGCTCGGGCTAAAACCCTGCCTGGAGGTCTGTCCCCGCATCGAGATAGTTGGGAAATTTTCTTGTTTTTTCGATGTATTTTCAGGAGTAATTCCTATCATGGAAGCAACAACCCTACTACAGGATATCACCCCGGCCGGCAATTCATTTCAGGAAGCTTTTCAGCGGGCCGAAAAACGTATGGAGAGCGAAATTATCGGCCAGAAAGTTCTGGTTGAGCGTCTTTTAATTGCGCTTTTGGCCGATGGCCACCTGCTCGTTGAAGGAGCTCCGGGGTTAGCCAAAACGCGGGCCGTAAAAGCCCTGGCTGATTGTATTGAAGGTGATTTTCAACGCCTCCAGTTCACCCCCGATCTTCTGCCAGCCGACCTCACCGGTACCGAAATCTACCAGCGCAGCAAAGACTCCTTTCACTTTCAACCGGGCCCGCTATTTCACAATATCGTCTTAGCCGACGAGATCAATCGGGCTCCGGCCAAAGTTCAATCAGCGCTATTGGAAGCGATGTCGGAAAGACAGATCAGTGTCGGCCGCAAAACCCACTACCTGCCTGATCTTTTCATGGTTATGGCGACCCAGAATCCAATTGAACAGGAGGGCACCTATCCTCTGCCCGAGGCCCAGCTCGACCGTTTTCTGATGCAGGTCAACGTCGACTACCCTGACTATGAGAGCGAAAAGCAGATCCTTGAACTGGCCCGACGCGAAGCCTTAAATGAGCTGGGAGAAAAAACCCCACATTCAGCAATTCTCTCGCCAGCCGAAATCACTCAAGCCCGACGAGAGGTTCTTGGACTCCACCTGGCTGACCCCCTTAAAGAGTATATTGTTCAACTTATCCTCGCTACCCGTAATCCGCAATCCTGCGGCGAAAAGATGGGACGCTGGATCGAATACGGAGCCAGCCCGCGGGCCACAATCGCCTTAGATCGCTGCGCCCGGGCCCATGCCTGGCTCCAGGGCAAAACCTATGTAACCCCAGAAAATATTCAAGCCATTATCCATGACGTCCTGCGCCATCGTCTGATATTGACCTTTGAAGCCGAAGCTGAAGGGATCAGCAGCAAAGAAGCGATTGACGAACTCTTACGCCATATTCCGGTACCTTAAATCAGTCGTCAGTTGTCAGTCGGCAGTCGGCAGGATTTTTGTCAACTGTTTTTATTAATTTAAAGTTCTTAGCGGCCGTGATCAAATAGCCTCGAATAGTAATCTATGCGCTTCTCGAAAATTTTCAGAAAACCGCGACCAGCAGCAGTCAACGGGATTACCTGTACGACTGAAGAACTTCTTGATTTGCGCCATACGGCCCGCTCTCTGATCGGCAGCAGTAATCAAAAAGCTTACTCGATTATGACCGGCAGCACCCTCTCCAAGTTTCGCGGCCGCGGTATGGATTACGCTGAATCCCGGATCTACACCCCGGGTGATGATATCCGGAGTATCGATTGGCGGGTAACGGCCCGCAGTGGTAAAACCCACACCAAACTCTACGCCGAAGAGCGTGACCGACCGGTCATGACCCTGGTAGATTTCAGCCCCTCGCTCTATTTTGGCACTAAAGAGGCCTTCAAATCGGTAATTGCGGCTCGCCTTGCCGCAACCATAGCCTGGACTGCGGCCTTTAACAGTGACCGGATCGGCGGCACGCTCCTGACCCCAAAAGAGAGATTTGACCTGAGACCGCTGGCAGGCCGTAAAGGGGTGCTGGCCCTGATCCATGCTCTGGTCAAAGCGACTAAAGCTCCGGTTGCAGAAAATTCTGACTCATCTTTAGAACAGATACTCCATCACGGCATGCGGACTATCCGCCCCGGCAGCCGGATTTTTCTGATCAGTGATTTTTATCAACACGACCAGAACCTTGAACGTAACCTCAGCCGCCTGCGCCGCCATAATGACCTTATCCTCTGCCAGATTATTGACCCCCTAGAGCTCCAAGCACCGCCTCCAGGGCTCTACAATATCAGCAACGGCCACGAGCAGGCCCGACTTAACACCAGAGGTGCCGGGATACGCAAAGCTTACAGTGAAAAATTTGATGAACAGCGGGAAAATCTTAGTCGCATTGCTAACAACCTGAAGATCCCCTATCTCAAGGTCGTCTCCGGCGATGATATCGCCGGCATCATGCGGCGCGGCTTAAGTCTTAAAAAAAGCACGAGTCAGCCATGAATCCGACCCCGCAAAATCCTCTGGCCACACTCAAAGATATTCATCTGCCTCCGGAACCGGGCTGGTGGCCGCCAGCACCAGGCTGGTGGATTGTGACATTGAGTCTGCTGACTCTGATCGGATTTGGCATCTATAAATGGCGCCAGAGACAGCTGCGTCTGCGACCGATCAAACTGGCCTTGATTGAGCTTTCGCAACTCGATTTAAAGACCACCAACAGCACCCAACAGAGCTTGGCCTTACAAGAGCTATCAGCCCTTGTAAGGCGCTTTTGCATCGTTTTTTTTCCAGAACAAGCGATTGCCGGACTTTGTGGTCAGGCGTGGCTTGAATTTCTCAAACAAGAAATTTCCGGGAAAAATGCCGGCCAAAGCCACCAGCTTAGCGACAACGATCTCCAACCCTTGCTTGAAGAGACTTACTCTCCGACCTGCAACGCCGACCTTGTTGCCCTCGGCCGAATTGTCGAACAGTGGTTCAAAGCCCAACAGAAGAAGAAAACCGGGGTGCGGCCATGATCGAGTTTGCCTGGATTCGACTTTTTGCGGCTCTGCCACTCCCGTTACTGGTCTACCTGTTGTTGCCCCGGGCCCAAACCACTTCCGGCAGGGCTCTGAAGATACCTTTTTTCCAGGAACTTGAAGAATTCCGCCATAAATCAACCGGCAAAGGTTCGAGATGGCTCAAACTTATAGCAATCATCGCCTGGCTCTTACTGGTTTGCGCCGCGGCCCGGCCCCAGTGGATCGGCGAACCTTTGAGCCTGCCGATCAGCGGCCGCGATCTGCTCCTGGCCGTCGACATTTCCGGCAGTATGCAGGCCAAAGATATGGAGATCAACGGTCAGCCGGTTGACCGCTTAACCATGATCAAAAAGGTAGCCGGAGATTTCATTGAGCGGCGCCAGGGCGACCGCCTCGGTCTCATTCTTTTTGGCAGCCGGGCTTATCTCCAGGCTCCGCTCTCACTTGACCGCAAAACTGTCAACCAATTGCTGCAGGAATCCCTGATCGGCATTGCCGGCGAAAAAACTGCGATCGGCGACGCTTTGGGGCTCGCGGTCAAACGCCTGCAGCAACGACCGGGAGATAAAAAAGTCCTGATTCTCTTAACTGATGGAGCCAATACGGCTGGCACTATCGAACCTTTGAAAGCGGCCGAATTGGCCACTGAGATAAATCTCTCGATCTACACCATCGGGGTGGGTGCTGACCGCATGGTGGTTAACAGCTTTTTCGGCAACCGCGTCGTCAACCCCTCAGCTGACCTGGATGAGACAAGCTTACAAAAAATTGCCGAGCTTACCGGGGGCCGCTATTTTCGGGCCCGTGAGAGCCAAGATCTCGAAAAGATCTACACCCTGCTCGATCAATTAGAACCGGTCATCAGTGAAAACCAAAATCTACGTCCGATTCGCGAGCTCTTCTACTGGCCCTTAAGCGGGGCCCTGCTGCTCGCTTTTTTAATGCTTTTTTTCAGGCACAAAGGCACAGAGGCAGCAGGCACATAGTTACAACAGGAAAAACTTTGTGCCTTTGTGCCTTTAATAATATTAATTTGATATTAAATAAATACAAACCTGTTTGTTTTCAGCAATACCGAGTTAGAATTTATGAATCTGCATGATTTCCATTTTTTACGCCCCTGGTGGCTGCTGGCTCTACCACTGGGTTTGCTTCTCCTAGCCCGTCTGAAAAGACGGGAACCGGGGAAAAATCAATGGCATAAGGTTTGTGACCCCCACCTGCTCGAACATCTCCTGGTTGGCGAAGCTAAAACTGCTCAGAAAAGAATATTCTCTGGCCTCTTGTTGATGCTCACTCTCACCGTCCTGGCTCTGGCCGGACCCGCCTGGGAACGCTTACCCCAGCCCCTTTTTCGGGCCGCCAGCGGCCGCGTCATCGTTCTCGACCTCTCACTCTCGATGCTGAGCCCGGACATTGCCCCCTCACGTCTTTCTCGAGCCCGCTTTAAAGCGATTGATCTTATTAAAGCTGGCATCGCCATCGAACAGGGACTGGTAGTCTTTGCCGGAGACAGTTTTATTGTCACCCCGCTGACCGATGATCACGCCACCCTGCTCAACCTTTTACCTGGTCTCGACAGCAACACTGTCCCGGTGCAAGGCAGCCGGGCCGACCGCGGTCTTGAAAAAGCCGGTGAGTTGCTCAAACGGGCCGGCATCAACCAGGGACAGATAATCCTCCTGGCTGATGATGCCGACCAGCAGACAATCGCGGCCGCCGCAAAACTTAAAACAGCCGGATACAAAGTTGATGTTATCGGCGTCGGCACTAAAGTGGGAGCACCGATTGCTTTAGCTGACGGCAGCTACCTGAAAGATAATCAGGGTCAGATTGTCGTACCGATTCCCGACTTTGACAAGTTGCGCGAGGTCGCCGCAAGCGGAGGCGGCAGATACTTTAAAATCGATGCTCCTGATAACTCTTTCAAGAGCTTACACCAGCCGACCGCACTCTTTCCTGAAAACAAAAGTAAAAGTGAGCTGACCGGTGATCAATGGCTTGATCGCGGCCCCTGGCTCCTGGTTCCCCTGCTTTGTCTCGCTGCCATCTGCTTTCGTAAAGGCTGGCTCCTGATTATCCTGTTAGCATTTTTTGTCAATGCCGATAACGCCGCCGCCCAAAACTGGGATAAGCTCTGGCAAGGGCTCTGGCAACGCCCGACCCAACAGGCCGCAAAAGCCTTCGCCAAGAAAGATTTCAATGGGGCCGCTGGACTGACCCAAGATCCCGACTGGCAGGCTGTGGCCAACTATCGTGCCGGCAACTTCAAAGAGGCCGCCAGCGCCCTTGAATCTCTAAACACGGCCCAAGCGCACTATAACCGAGGTAATGCTCTGGCCCATGCCGAAAAACTGGAGAAAGCGCTGGAGGCCTATGACCAGGCCCTGCAGACCGACCCGACCTTAAAGGATGCCCAGTTCAACCGTGATCTTGTTGAAAAACTCCTGCAACAGCAGCAGAAGAACGAGCAACAACAACAGGATAATTCTCAAGACAGCGATTCTGAAAAAGATAAGCAGGAAAAAAAGAACCAAGAAAATCAGAACTCGGAACAGAACTCTGACTCTAATGAACCACAAAAGTCAGAACAAGCACAAGACTCGTCCGCCCAAAAAGATCAAGGTGAAAACCAGCAGAATCCACAAAATGAACAAAACCAGGAGCAACAACCTCAGAACAATCAGGCGCAAAACCAGGAACCACAAGAAGCTGAAAAAAATCCAGAAGCAGAAGTTGAAAAACCGGAAAATAGCCCTGAAAAAGAGATGCAAGGGGCTGAAAAAAGTGACCCAAAAGAGGAAGAGCAGAAACCGCCGGAAGGCATCGCTACCGGAGAAGAGAATGACGAGGAACCGATGGATGCCAAACAACAGGCTTTAGAGCAGTGGCTGCGCCGAGTTCCCGATGATCCCCAGGGCCTTCTCCAAAAAAAATTCCTCTACCAGTACCGCGATCGGCAGGACCGCTCCCGCGGAAACAAAGAGTGGTAGATAAATTGAGTACAGGTAAAAATTCGGTTTGTTATGATTGGCGTTTAACCCGCAGAAAAAATAAGTGAGTTTCGCTTCGCTTGGCGCTCGACGGGGTCAAAGCTGGGGTGCTAGCGCACCTTTCACCAGCAATGACCCCAATTACGGAAGGTCGAAACAACCCAACAAAGCCGATCATTTACAAGCAACAACAACCTATTTTTGCTCCGGCTTTGCCGGGTTGGGATAAACCAATGAAACAACGAACTGCAGTGCCACAACTACTCTTCAGTACCATCTTTGCGGTACTTTTCATCGTCACTTTACCCTTAACCAGTGATGCCGCTGTCAGAGCCCGGCTTGACCGGCAGACGATCAGTATTGATGAAACCGTCAACTTGATTGTCGAGGCCGATGGTGCGCTTAACAGTTTAGCAAACCTTGATACCAAAGCCCTGGAAAACGACTTTTCAGTGCTTAACAGCTCAGCCAGCAGTAACTTTCAAATCATTAATGGCTCCAGTAAAGCGACTAAAACATGGACAATTGAATTGGAACCAAAACGCACTGGCAATTTTAAAATTCCACCGTTTACTATCGGTGGTGAAAAAACCAACACCCTGAACCTGATCATCACGCAACCCACCCCCATCACCTCAGGGACACCAGGCGCAACCCTGCCAAACATATTTATTGAAGTTACTCCGGAGATGGATACCCCGGCTTATCTCCAAGCTCAGATCACAGTCAGCGTCAAACTCTTTATCAACAGCCAGCTGCACCTGACTGAGGCCTCACTCGAAGAGCCGGACTTAGAACATGCAACAGTTATCAAACTCGGTGACGACCACCGCTACCAAAGTCGAAAAAACGATCTGTCCTACCAGGTAATTGAACGAAAATATGCGATTATTGCCGAAGAGGGGCAAGAAGTCATAGTGCCTCCGCTACTTTTTCAAGCCGTAAGTATAAGTGGCAATAATCGCCGTTTCCCCAGCGATCCTTTCTTTGACCGCTTTTCTGGACGCGGTCAACGTCTGCGAACTCGCAGCCAGGAACTTAAGATCTCCCTGACGCAGATACCGGAAGATTTTAGGGGTAAAATCTGGTTACCGGCACGAAAAGTAGCGATCATGGAAAATCTGAACGGGGAGAAAGAGCTTAAGGTTGGTGAGCCTCTGACTCGAACTATCCAGATTGAAGCCTTAGGACTGACCGCTGAACAGCTGCCGGAGATAAAACCTGAAACTCCTGACGGCGGTAAGCTCTACCTTGATCAACCAGAACATCAAACTGAAATTGACGGAACCCTGTTGCACGGCATCAAACGCCAATCAATGGCCTTTATCCCGGCACAGGAGGGGCTCTTTATCCTGCCGGAAATCACGATTGACTGGTGGGATGTGGTCAATAATAAACAACAACAAACGGTGTTGCCTGCCCGAAAAATCAAAGTTATCAAGGCCGACAGTAAAGACTCAGAAACCCCACCGCAAAACAGTGCCACAACGCCCTCAACAAGTCACCCGCAAAGAGAACCCGAAAGTCTTGAGTCCCCGGTCCCATCCTCGAATAATAAAACCTCAAACGATCCCATCCAGCTCTGGCAAAGCATCAGTGCCATACTTCTGCTGGCCTGGCTTATAACCATTCTACTCTGGCATAGATCCCGACACCAGCAGGCTTCTGGACTTAAAGGAAGAGATCTACAAGCGGAAAAAAAACCGACAGCCAATCGTGAAACCATTAAAAAGGCTTGCCTTGACAACAATCCCCAAGCCACCCATCAGAGCATCCTCGGATGGGGCGCTGCCAGTTGGCCCCAAAATCCGCCACAAAACCTCCAAACGATTGCCATTAATCTGAAAAACCCTGAACTGAGTGACACCTTCGCCAACCTGGAAGAGGCCCTCTATAGCCCGAACGACCAGACCTGGGATGGTAAATATTTCTGGCAGACAATTGCAAACAATCTCCAAAAAAAAGCTCCGACCAACTCTTCCAGTAAACAAAAGAAGGGGCTTCCACCCCTCTATACTAAGAAATAATCTACCCAATATACATATCAGGCCAGGATGATTTCGCGCTGGAGTTGGGCGATGCGGTCGCGGATTTCGGCAGCCCTTTCGAAATCGAGATTTTTAGCGGCTTTTTGCATCTCCTTTTCCCACTTGCGAAGAGCCCGGTCACAAGCTTTGGTACCTTTGGCAATCAGGGCCTGGAGATTTACGTCCGGCGTTAATTTATCTTTGCCGGCTGCCTTTTCTTCACCGTACTCCACTTCAATCGCTTCCTGCACCCGGCGCACAATACTTTGCGGTATAATCTGATATTCCCGATTATAGGCCAACTGTTTTTCGCGACGGCGTTCCATCTCGGCGATCGCGGTTGACATTGAACCAGTCTCTTTATCGGCATAGAAAATAACTTTACCGGCAAGATTGCGGGCGGCCCGGCCCGAGGTCTGAACCAGAGATCGATGCGAACGCAAAAAACCCTCTTTATCAGCATCGAGAATGGCGACCAGCGCAACTTCCGGGATATCCAGGCCTTCCCGCAAAAGATTGATACCGACCAGGATATCAAAGGTTCCGAGGCGGAGCTGGCGAATCAATTCAACCCGCTCCAAAGTATCGATATCGGAATGCAGATAGCGCACCTTGAAATCGAGTTCACGCAAGAATTCACTTAAATCCTCAGCCATTCTTTTGGTCAAGGTGGTTACCAGAGCGCGGTTGCCAGCCGCCACAGTCTCGCGCAGGCGGGCGACCACATCATCAACCTGGTTTGTAGCCGGACGAACCTCGATTAGCGGATCAACCAGCCCGGTCGGCCGAATAACCTGTTCGACAACCTGTTCGGCAAGCGCCAGTTCAAAATCTCCCGGGGTCGCGGAAACATAGATGGTCTGGGCCGTACGTTCCTCGAATTCATTACTTTTGAGAGGTCGGTTATCGAGGGCGGAAGGAAGTCTGAAACCAAATTCGACGAGAGTTGTTTTGCGCGAGCGATCACCTTTGTACATGCCACCGATCTGGGGCACGGTAACGTGGCTCTCATCGATAATCACCAGATGGTTGCGGGGCAGGTAGTCCATCAGGGTGGGCGGCGCCTCACCGGCCAGGCGACCGGTAAGATGACGGGAATAATTTTCAATACCCTGACAATGACCCATCTGCTCGATCATCTCAAGATCAAACATAGTCCGTTGTTCAAGGCGCTGCGCTTCAAGCAGCCGGCCCTGTTCTTTTAATTCAACAAGACGTTCATCAAGTTCATCCTGAATCGCCTGAAAGGCACGTTTCCGCACCGTCTCAGGGGTGACATAGTGACTTGCCGGATAAACCGTAAACTTGCCGATCTTCTCAAGCTGTTTACCGGTCAAAGGGTCGATCAAGGCCAGCTCTTCCAGTTCATTCCCAAAGAACTCAAGGCGCAGGGCACTCTCCTCCATGTTGGCAGGAAAGATGTCGACGCTCTCCCCGCGGACGCGAAAGGTCCCCCGGTGAAAGTCGTAATCATTGCGGGAATATTGGATATCAACCAAGCGCCGGATGATCTGGTCCCGCGTCAGATCGCCGCGCTCAGGTTCCAGGTAGAGCAGCATTCCCTGATAGGCTTCAGGAGATCCCAACCCATAGATACAGGAGACACTGGCAACAATGATCACATCTTCACGCTCAAGCAGCGAAACTGTTGCTGCATGGCGCAGTTTATCGATGCGATCATTGATCGAAGAGTCTTTTTCGATAAAGGTATCGGTAGTTGGGATATAGGCTTCAGGCTGGTAGTAGTCGTAGTAACTGACAAAATATTCAACCCGGTTTTCGGGAAAGAAATCTTTAAACTCTTGGTAGAGCTGGGCCGCCAGAGTTTTATTGGGGGCTACCACCAGAGTCGTGCGCTGAGTCTCAGCGATCACCTGGGCTAAGCTAAAGGTCTTGCCGGAACCGGTAACCCCTAAAAGAACCTGTTTCTGCAGGCCCGCCTCAACCCCGGCGCTTAATTTCTCAATGGCCTGAGGTTGATCACCCTGCGGCGTAAAGGGGGCCTGAATCTTGAATCGGGGCATTAGACATGTTCACAGGTTTTATTGAAAATAATTTTGGGATTAAGTTCAATAACCCGCTTTAAACGCCACTCACTCGGGGCCAAAAGGGTCAGATGGCCTTCAGCATCCAGAGCGAGCTGGTTTTCATTCTTCTTTCTGAACTGGTCGAGCAGAGTGCTGTCATCGGACTCGATCCAGCGGGCGGTCTTATAATCAACCGTCTCATAGATGGCATCAACCCCGTATTCAGCCTTGAGCCGGGCCATGGTTACCTCAAACTGGAGAACACCAACCGCACCGAGAATATAGTCGCTCCCCATCAGCGGCCGGAAAACTTGAACCGCACCCTCTTC
>Ga0307990_1001302_pt1 | contig 21233 bp, 19 predicted proteins | sample EllFjometagen129_FD_203168 | JGI IMG/M metagenome (GOLD analysis project Ga0307990, IMG submission 203168) | Marine microbial communities from Ellis Fjord, Antarctic Ocean - #129 | ecosystem: Environmental > Aquatic > Marine > Unclassified | place: Southern Ocean | collected 2014-10-08
TTAGAGTGCGGCGAGGCGGTCTTTGAGTTCGGAGTAGTGGAAGAGGTGGTTGAAGTCGACGAGGGTGGAGAGGGCGCTCGATTCGATGCGTAGGCCGGTTTCTTCAAAGATGGACATCGGGTTGAGTCCGCCGATGATGACGGCGCCGACGCGCTGCGGGCCGACGGGGACGTTGAAGAGGTTCTGGCCGGGGTTGCCGAGGCAGAGCAGGCTGCCGAGCCCGAGGGTTTCGAGCTGGTCGGAGATGCTGTGGACGGCGTCGATGCTGTCGGCGGGGAATTCACGGAAGCTGGCACCGATGCGACCGTTGCCGGTGGTGATGGCGCCGCAGTAGTCAGCCATGCCGCTGCGGATGAAGACGACGAGCGGATCGATACTGGTGCCGTCATAATGGATGACGTCGACGAAGCGAGTGGGGTTGCCATCGCGCAGTTCCATGAGTCCGCCGAAGCGGGAGAACGTGGGGATGCCACGGCGAAGCAAAACACCGTTGAGGGTGATGGAGCAGACCGTGCCAATGCCGACGTGGCCTTCGGGGATTTCGACGTCGAGGTTTTCGTCGCCCGGCCCGAAGAGGGCGAGTAGCGTGCCCATGGAGTAGCCTTTAGAGAATACTTTTTCGATGAGTTCGCGTCGTTCGGTGGTGAATTCTTTGAGCGGAATAGAGGAAACGTTGACGACGACGGAGCCGCGGCGGAGGGCGGGGTCGAAATCCATACGATAGGCCATGGCGTCAATTTTTCCGGAAAGCAGGCCGATGCGCTCGAGGACTCGGGAGGTGTCCGCCTCGCGTTTGCCTTTGTCGGTGATGACCCGTCCGCGGCGGCCGCGGTTTTCGGTAAGGCCTTCTTTGTCCAGCTCCTGGAGGTAGAGGCGGACGGTGCGCTCGCTGATGTCCACATCCTGCGCGGTGAGCAGTTCGGTGATACTCGCACTGCTGAGTGTTCCGTTACTGCGGTGCAGGGTTTCGAGAATGGCTAGTTTCTTCTTTTCGCGTTTATCCATGAAAAATCTCCAATAACGGCAAAATTGCCGATAAATATATTTGTTGCAAGCTTTTTAATAAACCTTTTGCATCCTATATCCTTTTAAGCTATATATTCCGTTCGGTTTTCGGCAGGACTTTGTCGAAACAGCGGCAAAGAGTTGCCGCTAGTTAGGTTAACGAAAGAAAAAGGAGTCGTTATGAGTTATGTAGAACGCGTATGGGAAAAAGTCTCCCAGCGGAACGCCGGGGAAGTTGAATTTCTGCAGGCGGTTCGCGAAGTGCTGGACTCGTTAGAGCCCGTAATGGAAAAGAACCCGCAATACGAAGCCGCTGGAATCCTCGAGCGCATCGTTGAGCCCGAACGTCAACTTATGTTCCGTGTTCCGTGGAGAGATGATCAGGGAAAAACCCAGGTCAACCGCGGCTTCCGTTTTGAATTTAACAGCGCTCTCGGCCCCTATAAAGGCGGCCTGCGTTTTCACCCAACGGTGAACCAGAGCATCCTGAAGTTTCTCGGTTTCGAACAGGTGTTCAAAAACTCCCTGACCACGCTCCCTATGGGCGGCGGTAAAGGTGGATCGGACTTCGATCCTAAAGGTAAGTCGGACAACGAAGTGATGAGCTTCTGCCAGTCCTTTATGACGGAGCTTCAGCGCCACATTGGCCAGGACACAGACGTGCCCGCCGGTGACATTGGTGTTGGCGGTCGTGAAATTGGTTTCATGTTCGGGCAGTACAAGCGCATCCGCAACGAGTTCACCGGCATCCTGACGGGTAAAGGTCTCGGCTGGGGCGGCTCACTGATTCGTCCGGAAGCCACCGGCTATGGCGCGGTTTATTTCGCCGAAGAAATGCTCAAAACCTGCAACGATACCTTTGAAGGTAAAGTTTGTACGGTGTCGGGTTCCGGTAACGTGGCGCAGTACACCGTCGAAAAGATCACCGAGCTTGGCGGCAAATGTGTGACCCTGTCTGACTCCGGCGGAACGATCTATGATCCGGCTGGAATCGATGCGGAGAAACTCGCCTTCGTCATGGAGCTGAAAAACGTCAAGCGCGGTCGTATCAAAGAATACGCCGACAAGTACGGCTGCGAATATCTCGAAGGACAGCGCCCGTGGGGCGTCAAGTGCGCCTGCGCATTCCCGAGTGCTACGCAGAACGAAATCAACGGCGAAGACGCGAAGACCCTGCTGGACAACGGCTGTTTCGTCGTCAGCGAAGGCGCTAACATGCCGAGCACACCGGAAGCGGTGGAGCTCTTCGTTGAGAAGAAGATTCTCTACGGTCCGGGTAAAGCAGCCAACGCCGGTGGCGTGGCAACGTCCGGTCTGGAAATGAGCCAGAACTCGATGCGCCTGAAATGGACGCGCGAAGAAGTCGACAGCAAGCTCAACGGTATCATGGTCAGCATTCACGACGCAGCCCGCGCGGCCGCTGAGGAATATGGCCAGCCGGGTAACTATGTCATGGGCGCAAACATCGCTGGGTTCACGAAAGTGGCCGACGCGATGCTCGACCAGGGCATTGTTTAACCAAAAAAAACAGATCGGCGGGTTGCGTTAGCAGCCCGCCGAATGGTTGACTTCCCTCCTCCATTTCGGGGAGGGAATTTTTTTAGTCATAGGGAGTGCAAAACGATGAGCCGAATTCTGGATAAAAAGCAGTGGTCCGAGACCGTATTTCAAATGCGGCTCGATGCGCCATTGATCGCCCGCGAACGTAAAGCCGGGCAGTTCATTATCCTGCAACTGTGCGAGGACTACGGCGAACGCATCCCGCTCACTATCGCCGACGCCGATCCGGACGAAGGCTCCATTACCATCATTTTTCAAGCCGTCGGTAAAACGACGAAGAAGCTGGCGGAAATGAACGTTGGCGACGATGTCGCCGCGCTGGTCGGCCCGCTCGGTATGCCGACCCATGTCGAAAACGTTGGTACGGTCGTTTGCGTTGGCGGCGGAATTGGTGTTGCGCCGCTCCACCCCATCGCGAAGGCGATGAAAGCCGCGGGCAATAAAGTCGTCATTATTATGGGCGCTCGCAATAAGGACCTGATGATCCTCGAAGACGAAATGCGCGCCATTGCCGACGAACTGATCATCTGTACCGATGATGGCTCGTACGGGCGCAAGTGCCTCGTCACCGAACCGCTCAAAGAACTTTGCGAACAGGAACCCAAACCGGAACTGGCCGTTGCGATCGGCCCGCCGATCATGATGAAGTTCTGCGCGGAAACCACGCGGCCCTATGCCGTGCCGACTCAGGTTTCTCTCAACACCATTATGGTGGACGGCACCGGCATGTGCGGCGGTTGCCGCGTCACCGTCGGCGACGAAACCAAATTTGTTTGCGTAGACGGCCCTGAGTTCGACGGACATCTTGTTGATTTCGATAATATGATCAATCGCCTGAGCTCCTATAAAAAGCAGGAGGCCGAAAACCACCATTGCAGACTAGATAAACCGCAGAATAATGAATAACGAATAAGGAATATCGAAGTGGATCAATTTCTCTACTTCGACATTCGGCGGTTCGTTGTTCGATATTCAACATTCAAATCGCTTGTACCTCGATAATAAACTCAAACGTGGACAACATTATGACTTATATTCCCGCTGAAAAACTGGCCGACGACGCAAAGAACGTTCTGGAAGAACTTACCGCGCGCACGGAACCGCTAAAACCCAAAGACCGCATGGCGATTCCGGCGCAGGAAATGCCGTCGCAGGACCCGGCCGTGCGCCGCTGTAATATGGAAGAGGTTGCGATTGGGTATACGGCCGAGCAAGCCAAGCTCGAGGCCGAGCGCTGTTTGCAGTGCAAAACCGCGCCCTGCATTGCCGGTTGTCCGGTAGCCATTGATATCCCCGGCTTTATTCAGGCTATTGCTGATGGCGATAACCAGAAGGCCATCGACGTCATTAAAGAAAGCAGCTTGCTGCCTGCTGTGTGCGGCCGTGTTTGCCCGCAGGAGACGCAGTGCCAGGCCCCATGTACGGTTGGTAAATCACTCAAGTCCGTCGAGCAAGCGGTCAACATTGGACGCCTCGAGCGGTACGTCGCCGACTGGGAACGCGAGCAGGGACTGATCGAAACGCCCGCTGTAAAACCCGAGACCGGCAAAAAGGTTGGCATTATCGGAACCGGTCCCGCCGGCCTCACCGTCGCTGCCGACGTCCGCCGCGAAGGACACAGCGTGATCTTGTTTGAAGCATTTCACAAACCCGGCGGCGTAATGGTCTACGGCATTCCCGAATTCCGTCTACCCAAAGCGATCGTTCAAAAAGAGATTGATACGCTTACCGCGATGGGTTGCGATCTCCAGACCAATTTTGTGATCGGGCGCACCCGAAAAATTAACGACCTGCTCGAACACGACGGGTTTGACGCTCTTTTTATCGCCACCGGCGCCGGGCTTCCGCGCTTCATGAATATCGAAGGTGAAAATCTCGTCGGCGTCTACTCGGCTAACGAATATTTGACCCGGTCGAACCTCATGCGCGCCTACGATAAAAAACGTGCGGCCACGCCGATTTTTGATTCCGAAAAAGTCGCGGTGCTCGGCGGCGGCAACGTCGCGATGGACGCGGCGCGTACCGCGGTGCGTCTCGGTGCTAAAGAGGTCTATCTAATTTATCGTCGCACCGAAATTGAAATGCCCGCCCGTGTCGAGGAAGTGGCTCACGCCAAAGAAGAGGGCGTCATCTTCCATCTGCTTGAAAATCCAAAGCGGATTTTGAGCGACGAAAAAGGGTGGGTGAGCGGCATCGAGTGTTTGCGCTACGAACTCGGCGAGCCCGATGACTCCGGCCGCTGCCGTCCGGTTGCCATTGAGGGCAGTGAATTTGAAATCGATCTCGATACCGTCATCGTCGCCATCGGCAACGACTCCAACCCGCTGATCCGCCAGACCACCCCCGGGCTTGAAACCAACAAGTGGGGCAACATCATCGCGGATGAAAATGGAAAAACCTCACTCGACCGGATTTATGCCGGCGGCGACATTGTTTTGGGTGCCGCCACCGTCATTTTGGCGATGGGTGAGGGTCGTAAAGCCGCCGCCAGCATTAACGAAATGCTTGTAGAGGCCTGATCAGTCAAATTATGCTGTAAGCATTTCTAAAACAGATGGGTACAGGATTTTCATTCCAACCCTTTAAAGGGTTCTAATTTTTTATATTTAAATTCATAACACCATGGATTCCATATATTTATAAAATTAAGATTTTACACGTTTAAACGTGTATTTCAGAGTATCCTTTTCTCTAGTAAGCGTAGGGGGATCGGCAAAGTTGCCAATATCTCTTGTTCTTTAAGGCTCTGTTTGGTACAAAAATGTCACTTTTCACAATAACAATCCATTTTTGATCCTAAAGGAGCTATTGAAATGACTCAGGGCGAAAAAGAACTCGAGATCCTCTACCAGATTTCTCAGGCGGCGGCGACGCGTCCGCACACGGTTCATGAATTGATGGCCGAGGTCCTCGATATCATGGAAACCGAGCTGGGTGTTTCGCGTGGAACGCTGACCCTTCTCAAGCCGGACACCGATACGTTTGTGATTGAGGCCTCGCGCGGATTGACCGAAGAGGAAAAACAGCTCGGACAGTATAAACTGGGCGAGGGAATTACGGGTCGAGTGGCGCAGACCGGTCGCTCCGCACTGGTTCCTGATATCAGCAAAGATCCGCGGTTCCTCAACCTGACGCAGTCCCGCGCTGATAAACCGACGGCATTCATTTGTGTTCCGATTGTTCATCAGAAGCAGATTGTCGGAACGATGAGTATGGATCTGTCGATTGCAGCCGATGAAGAAGAACTTCAGCGCTATCAGCGCTTCCTTGAGCTGGTGGCCAATATTCTGGCGGAAGCGGTCGCGGGTATTCGCGAAGAGATTGAGGAGCGGGCCGGTTTAATTTCTGAAAACGAGCGGCTTCGCCGTCAGCTGGGCGATCGCTATCAGATGCACAACATCATCGGGAACTGCGGGGCGATGCGTAATGTGTATGAACAGATTGTGCAGGTCGCTGACAGCACGGCGACCGTGCTCATCCGCGGGGAATCGGGAACTGGCAAAGAGCTGGTGGCCCGTGCGGTTCACTATGGCGGCGAGCGTCGCAACAATGCCTTTGTGAGCGTCAACTGCGCCGCGCTGCCCGAGAACCTGATTGAGAGCGAACTCTTCGGTCACGAAAAAGGAGCCTTTACCGGCGCGACCCAGCAACGAAAGGGTCGCTTTGAGATGGCCAACGGCGGAACATTGTTCCTGGACGAGATCGGCGATATTTCTCCCGCCGTTCAGGTGCGTTTATTGCGGGTACTGCAGGAAAGAACCATTGAGCGCGTCGGCAGTTCGGAAAGCGTTGCCATTAATGTGCGGGTGCTTGCCGCGACCAGCCGAAACCTGGAAGAGGAAATGGCAAAAGGCACCTTTCGCGACGACCTCTATTATCGCCTCAACGTTTTCCCGATCATTCTTCCGCCGCTGCGCAAGCGGCGCAGCGATATCATGTTGCTGACCGATCACTTCCTTCAGAAATACAGCGGAATGTACGAAAAAGACATCAAACGGATTTCGACATCGGCCATCAACATGATGATGGCGTATCACTGGCCGGGGAACGTTCGCGAACTCGAAAACTGTGTGGAGCGCGCGGTGCTGACAGCTGCTGATAATGTAATTCACGGCTATAACCTGCCGCCATCGCTCCAAACCGGGGATGAGACACAAACTGCGATTCTTTCCACCGATGGGGCCGATCTGACTACGCTGGTGGAGAGCTACGAAAAAGAGATCATCATCGATGCGCTCAAGAAACACCGCGGTAACGCGGCGGCCAGCGCGCGGCATCTCCATACCACCCAGCGGATCATCAACTACCGCATCAAAAAGCTCGGCGTTCACCCCGAGAACTACAAATAAAAGGAGTGCCGGTCCGGGTTCTGGTTTTCCAATCTCTGGAAGATTGTAGTATTTCTTTTCCTCTTTTTTTGAGACAAAGGACGAATGTCAAATATTTTACTAGTCGGATGGGACGCGGCGGACTGGAAAGTCATCACGCCGCTGATGGACGAGGGCAAAATGCCCAACCTGCAAAAGCTGGTTGAGCGCGGGGTGATGGGAAACATCACCACGCTTTATCCGGTGCTTTCGCCGATGCTCTGGACGACCATCGCCACCGGCAAGCGCCCCTTTAAGCATGGTATCCTCGGTTTCTCCGAGCCGGCTCCGAATGGCGACGGCGTTCAGCCGATCACGAACTTGGCACGCAAAACCCGTGCGCTTTGGAACATCGCCAACCTAGAGGGTAAAAAGGCCAATGTCATCGGTTGGTGGCCCTCGCATCCAGCCGAGCCGATCGACGGGGTGATGATTTCCAACCATTTTCAGAAAGTTGCTGGCAATCTCAATGACCCATGGCCGATGCGCAAGGGAGCCATTCATCCGCCGGAGTTAGCGGAAAAGATTGCGCCATACCGCATTCATCCCGCGGAGCTGACTGCCGCGCACGTCGGACCGTTTGTTCCAGAGTTTGGTAAAATCGATCAGGACAAAGACAAGCGGCTAGAGTCTGTCGCCAAAATTATCGCCGAGTGCTCTAGCGTTCATGCCGCCGCCACGGCGGTGATGCAACTTGAGCCGTGGGAGCTGATGTGTGTCTATTACGATGCAATCGACCATTTTGGTCACGCCTTTATGCGCTACCATCCACCGAAGATGGCGGATGTTTCGGATGAGGACTTTGAAATTTATAAAGGCGTCGTGGAGAGCGGGTACCGCTATCACGATATGATGCTCGGCGCACTGGTTGCGCTCGCGGGCGAAGAGACGACGATCATTCTTTGCTCCGACCACGGGTTTCATCCCGACCATTTGCGTCCGTCCTCGATTCCAATCGAGCCGGCCGGGCCGGCGGTGCAGCACCGCGACCACGGCATTTTTGTGATGGCCGGGCCGGGCGTCAAACACGACGAACGCATTTATGGTGCGAGCCTGCTCGACATTACCCCGACCGTGCTTCATGCGATGGGGTTGCCCGTCGGCAAAGACATGGACGGCCGCCCGCTGGTCAACGCGTTCGACGACGGCCGTGAGGTGGAATGGATCGACAGCTGGGACAATGTGGAAGGGGAGGACGGTGCGCATCCGGCCGATATGGTGATCGATCCAATGGAAGCCAAAGAGTCGATGGATCAGCTCGTCGCGCTCGGTTATATCGACCCGCCGAATGAAGACACCGGGCAGGCGGTCAAGGAGACCGTACGCGAGCTCGACTACAACAAGGCTCGTTCTTACATGAGCGCCAATTTGCACATTGAAGCCGTTCCAATTTTGAAAGAGCTGGCCCGGGAGTGGCCCGAGGAGTTCCGTTTTGATCTGCATCTGATCAGCTGCTACCGCGCGCTTGGTCAAACCGAAGAAGCCCGAAAACATCTGCTCGCCACCTTTGAGCGCAAGCAGAAGATTGCAAAAAAATCACGGGAAGAGCTCAAGACGTGGCAGGAGGAACATAAGGACACCAAGTTCGAGGATCTAAGCGATAAAGAGAAGCACAAGCTCCGCCGTCTGCGCGGTAAAGCCGGAATGAATCCGTTTGCATTTGAATATGCCATGGCCGAACAGTTCCTTTCTGAGGAGGATGCCGAGAATGCGCTTCTTCACATTGAGAATGCCGAAAAAATGAAAAAGGATGTGCCGAGCCTATTACTACTTAAAGGAAAGGCCCTGCTTCAGCTTAAACGCTATGAAGAGGCGGAGGACGCGTTCAAAGCGGCGCAGGTGATCGATCCGGTCAATGCGGAAACGCATCTGGGGCTGTGTCGTTCCTATCTAAAACGCCGGCAGAATATGCAGGCGGCAGGCGAAGCGCTCAATGCGATCGGCCTGAAATATGATATGCCGATTGCTCACTATCTGCTCGGCACCGCGCTCCACCGGATGGGGCGACTCGTCCCCGCCATTGAGGCGCTTAACGTGGCGCTGGCGCAGAACCCCAACTTCCCCGTCGCGCTCGACCGGCTAGCATTTATTCATAAAAACCGCTTCCACGATTTGGAAAAAGCCGACGACTACCGTGCGCGCGCCAAAGCCGCTCGCAAGCAGGCTAAAGCGATGAAATCCGGAGAGTGGATTCCTAAAATTCACCCGCCGCGCAAAGGAGTGCTCGCCTCCGATGAAGAAATGCTTCCCGTTCACAGCGATGCCGTTCCGGAAATGACCGGTTCGCTCGACGAGACCGTCGTACTGGTTTCCGGCATGCCGCGCTCCGGCACCTCCATGATGATGCAGATGCTAGACGCGGGTGGTTTGGCGGCGCTGACCGATGGAAAACGTCAGGCCGATGACGACAACCAGAAGGGCTACTTCGAATACGAACCGGTCAAGGCGCTTAGCCGCCAGGTCCAATGGATGGCCGAGGCCAAAGGAAAATCTCTGAAAGTGGTCGCGCCGCTTCTGCGTCGTCTGCCGCCACCGAAGGGGTTGAAATATCGCATCATCTTCATGGAGCGCGATTTGAAAGAGGTGATCGCTTCGCAACACAGCATGATCGACCGGCTCGGGAAAACCGGATCGCGCCAAACGGCGGATCAGCTCGAAGAAACGTTCGCCAAGCAGCTCCGCATGGTTCAGAAGTTCCTTTCTGCCGCTAACATTCCAGCGCTCTACGTTCCGCACCGCGATTGTATCGAAGATCCGGCGGGACAGGCAGAACGCATGAATCGTTTTCTCGGCGGAACTCTCGATGAGGCGGCGATGGCTGCTGTTGTTTCGGGCGATCTGTATCGACATCGGGCGTAAGCGCGGAGCACCCCAAAAATACCTTATGAAAGAACTGGTCTTTTTTGAATGTTAAGCGCAGTTTAAAAAAACTTTAATGAAAAGGAGCTCCAATTATGAAAACTAAGTTACTTGACTCAAAACTCACCACTTATTCTACTGCCGTCGGAGCCGCTTTGCTCGGAGGTGCCGGAGCCGATGCGGCCATTCAATACACAGCGTTGATTTAACCATCAGCGATGCCATAGGAATCAATCTGGATCTGAATGGCGGTGACAACGACTTCTTTCTACAGAAGCCGGTAAATTATGGTGTCATTTCTGGCCTCAACGGGGCAGAATTGATGGCCTCGAGTACTTCTTTTGCTTTAAATTTTGCGTTCAACGATGTAATTAGCGGGTCAGGCGGGGCCTCGTTTGCTGCGGTTGTGATTCCTTTTGCCAATACGGGAGAGGGGTTCATGTCATCACTTAACTTTTCTGACACGCAACCCGGATATCTGGGGTTCAGGCTGAATGACGGGGGGTTCAAATACGGGTGGATGCACATCGACTCAATTGCGGAAGATGGCGCCAGTTATCATATTTCCGGATACGCCTACGAAGATACTGGGGCCTCGATTCTCGCGGGGGCTGAGGCCGTTCCGGAACCGAGTTCGCTGGCACTGCTCGCCCTCGGCGCAGCAGGCATTCGGTCTATCCGCCGCTTCAACCGGCCGGGCGCATAAACAAATTTGATCCAAGTAAAAGGCCGCTCTTTCCGGGCGGCCTTTCTTCTTTCTCTGCTTCTTGTCCTCCATAGCTCAAAGAGCGGCGAAGCCGGGAGGGGCAGGCCTGCGACAGCAGGACAGCAAGGCACGAAGAGACTGGAAACCCTCGGAACGTTTTCTTCCAATGCCTGGAAAGCTATGCGTCGGCTTTGGGTTCTTCCGATTTTTCTTCGGTTTTTGGGGCCGGTGTCGATTCGGCAGGGGCTTCAACCTTTTTTTCGGGTGTGCTTTCGGTTTGGCCGCGTTTGAATTCGTTGAGGCTTTTGCCGAGCGAGCGGGCCAGTTCGGGGAGTTTCTTTGCGCCGAAGAGCAACAAAATGACAAAGAGGATTATTATGACCTCTGAGGGTCCTGGCAGTCCAAATGCGAGTGTGTTCATTCTTCGTTTCCTCTCTTTTGTTCGCGCCGTTCAAAAAGGCGTAGGACACCTATACTACATTCGTACAACAGGTACAAGGGAATCGCCATTTGCAGCTGAGTAATGATGTCCGGCGGGGTCAATAACATCGCCAGCACGAGAATGCCGATGAAGACGTGGCGGCGATGGGCGCGCAATTGTTGGGGGGTGACAAAGCCCATGCGCCCGAGCAGAACCAGAATCAGCGGCAGCTCAAAGGCGAGCCCGAATCCGATCAGCAGGTGGAGTACAAACCCGAGATATTTATCGATTTTCCAGTTGGCGACGGTCCCCAGATAATCGTTGAAATAGAACATAATGTTCACGGCGACCGGAAGGGAGATGAAATAGCAGAGGGATACGCCGCCCGCAAAGAGAAGCGCACCGAACAAGCCGCCGAGGAACAGAACTTTTCGCTCTTTAGGTTTCATGCCCGGCAGGATGAAGCGGGCGATGAACACAATCAGTAGAGGCAGGCTGAGCAGAATGCCGGTTGTAAAAATAACCTTCACGACTTGAACAAACCCCTCGACCGGCGACGTGGTGATCAGCTCAAAATCCGCGCCGCGCGCCTCCGCGACTTTTAGCAATGGAGCTTGTAGTCCGTTGAGAATGGGTTTGGCGAACGGGATACAGACCAGGGTGACGAGCACCACCGTGATCAGGCAACGGAAGAGCATCTGACGAAAGGCCTCCAGATGCTCCAGAAATGGCGACTCGCTATCTTCGGGAATCAGGCGCGCCTTCAGGTTGTGGAACAGATTTTTCATGGGTTCAGTTCAGGGTTCTCCGTTTCCGGTTCAGGGTGTTCTGATTCCGAATCTAACTCTGAACTCTGAACGTCGGAGCACTGAACCTCTTCGTCCGGATAGTCGGCCTCAACATCGTAGGGTTCTTCCTTCGTTGTGTCCGCATGGAGATCGCCATACATGATCTTATAGCGGAAGTCGGCGGCGCTTCGCTGCATTTTGTCCAGAAAGGTCTGAATGCTTCGGAAGACCCGCGGGGCATCCTTGGCACCGAAGAGAAGGATCAAAACGAGCATGATCATGATCAGCTCGCCGCCACCGGGAGAGATAAAGGCTAGTCCGGGGGCGGGCATTAGATTCCAATGTTGCTGAGCGAGCTCATCACGTTGTTCACCAGGGCGGTCAATTGCGGGTGGCGGGTTTCAAACTCTTCGGTAACGTGTTGAAGCGAGTGATGTAGTGCTCGGGAGAGCTCGCCGGTTTGCGAAAGCGCCTCGTTCACATCGCCAGCTAATTTTTGGAGCTTCGGATCCTCTGAGTTGATCCGCTTGAGTTCGCTTTGTAGATCTTCGAGACTGCGTTTTAGCTTTTCGCTCATTAAAATCCTCCGTGGTTTTTCAAGAGGATAGCGTGTTTCCAACCTTTGGAAAACTTTTTTCCAAAGGTTGGGAAATGGTCGGGGAGACAGGATTCGAACCTGCGACCTATTGCTCCCAAAGCAACCGCGCTACCAGACTGCGCTACTCCCCGTGGTCAAGAAGTCGGAGAATATCAGGCAACTGATTCCGAAAGGCAATATTAAAGATCCTCTAGCTTGCGTTCCTTTGCTCTTATCAAGTAGGGTCTCCGCACTATGAGCGACACCCTGATCATTATACCGACCTATAACGAGTGCGAAAATGTGCGTCCTATTGCTCAGGCTGTGCTGGATACATCGCCCGACGTGAGCATTCTTTTTGTGGACGACAACTCCCCCGATGGCACCGGGGCGATTATCGATGGACTCGTCGCCTCCGATGAGCGCATCCACGTTTTGCACCGAAAAGAGAAGGACGGGCTCGGTCGCGCGTACATTGCGGGCTTCAAATGGGCGCTCGAGCGCGACTACGAACTGATTTTTGAAATGGATGCGGATTTCTCGCACAACCCCAAAGATGTTCCGGCGATGCGCGCGGCGGCAGAAACCGCAGGGCTTGTCATCGGTTCGCGCTACATCGGCGGCATACGCGTCATCAATTGGCCGTTGCATCGCCTGTTCCTCAGTCGCGGGGCTGGGATTTACGTTAAACTCATCACGGGCCTTCCGCTGAGCGACCCGACCGGTGGATATAAGTGTTTCCATCGCTGCGTGCTGAAGGCCATCGATTTGGACGGAATTGTTTCAAACGGATATTCCTTCCAAGTGGAGCTCAACCATCAGGCCTGGCGGATCGGTTGCAAAACCGTCGAGGTGCCGATTGTTTTTGAAGAGCGCCACTCCGGCACATCTAAAATGAGCAAGAAGATCATCTTCGAAGCGCTTTGGATGGTTTGGCGGTTGCTCTGGCGCGCAAAATTCAAACGGGCGCACACCTGCTCGGTTCCGGAAGACACCGCGGGATTCAGGTGTTGTCAGGCGTTTCAGACAGCGCAACCCACTGCTCAATAGCAATCTGCTCCGGACGGGTGGTGGGTTCAATGCCGCATTTTTCCAACCCGTGGAAAAACTCCGGCGCATTTTTCCGAAGGTTGGAACCCATCTGTTTGCGGCGTTGTGAGAACGCGACTTTGATCAACGCTTTAAACCGCGCGTAGTCTGTCACCTCCGCCAGCGGCGCAGGACGTTTTTGAAATTTCACCACGGCCGACCAGACTTTGGGTGCGGGCAAAAAACAGTTCGGGCTCACCTTTTTAATGGTTTTCACCTCATAGTTCAGCTGGCTCCAGATGGCCAGTGGGCCGAAGGCCTTGCCGCCCGGCTGCGCCGCTAGTCGATCCGCCACCTCTTTTTGAACGAGAAAGACCATCCGCTCGGGAAGGGGAGTTGCTTCGAGCGTATTCACGATGAATCGGCTCCCAACCGAGTAGGGCAGGTTGGCAATGATTTTATTCACACCGCCCGCGAACAGCTCATTCAGATTCACATCCAGCACATCTTCTTCCATCAAAACCATACCTTGCAAGGTATGGTTTAGGTGGCGAACCATCGTCTTGTCTTTTTCAATCGCCGTAAGCGATGCGCCGGTTGCAAGCAGCGCTTGCGTCAGTGCACCCAGTCCCGGGCCGATTTCGAGCAGTTGATCTGACTCTGAAATATCTGCCGCCGCGACGATGATGCCGAGGATGTTGGAATCGATCAGATAGTTTTGTCCGAGACCCTTATTGGGGCGATGCCCCAGGCCGTTGAGTAGGTCGCGAATGACCGATGGACTGGTGAGTCGAGGGACTGTGGGCGTCGTGGAGTTCTCTTTTTCCATTATTCCATTATTCCATTATTCCGCGATCGCTTTGCGAGCGCGATGGCGGTTTCGATGGCGGCGATCATGCTGGTTGGGTCGGCGATGCCGTTGCCCGCGATATCAAAGGCCGTGCCGTGGTCGGGTGAGGTGCGGATGATCGGCAGGCCGAGCGTGACATTCACGCCGCAGTCAAACGCGTGCATTTTGAGCGGGCCGAGGCCTTGGTCGTGATACATCGCAACGACGGCATCATATTTGTTTTCCAATGCTTGGAAGAAAATCACATCGGCGGGGACGGGGCCGGCGACGTTGAGGCCTTGGGTACGCGCGGTCTCGATGGCGGGCGCAATGATTTCAGCTTCTTCAGCTCCGAGTGCGCCGCCGTCGCCCGCATGCGGGTTGAGCCCGCAGACACCGATGCGCCCATTGGGGATTCCGAAGGCGGTGAGGGCTTCAGCGGTCAGCTCGATGGCTTCGAGAATGTTTTCTTTTGTCAGGGCATCGGCGACCTCACGGAGCGGCAGGTGGCGGGTGACGAGCATCACGCGGAGGCCTTTGCCCATGAGCATCATGCCGTAGCGTTTCGTGCCGGTCAGGTCGGCGATCATTTCGGTGTGGCCGGGATAGTCGATCCCCGCAAGCTTCAGCCCTTCCTTGCAGATCGGGGCGGTGACCATCGCGTCGAGTTCGCCGTCGAGGCAACCCTTCACCGCGCGCTCAATCGCGGCGACTGCGGTTTTCGAGGCTTCGGCAGTGACGGTCCCAAGGGCGGGGAGGTTTTCCGGCCCGATGAAGGTGAATACGACGTTTTTCCAATCCTTGGAAGAAATGGCTTTGTGCGCGATTTCTGGGCCGATGCCGTTGATGTCGCCGCAGGTTATTCCAATACGAATGCTCATGAGCTGGCTCAGTACCGTTTAATAAAGTGACGCTTGGCCAAACGCTCCATCAGTTCCGTGTGTAAACGATCCTGTTCGATGCGGAGCAGTTCGGTTTCAAGTTGTGCGCGAACATCTTCGAGGGGGACGGCTCCCTCTTCGCGGCGCGCTTCGACTTTTATGATATAGAATTCTTCGTCGGTTTCGATGAGATCGCTGATTTTACCGGTTGCCACAGCGTGGAGGGCGGGACGGAGTTCCTCGCGGATATCTTTGGGGTCGCTCCATGGGAATTCGCCGCCATCGTCCGCGCGAATGCCTTCCGAAACCTCTTTGGCGGTTTCGGAGAAATCGGCACCGCCGCGCAGTTTTTGCAGCAGGTCGTTCGCCTGCTGTTTTTTAACAGCACGGTCTTCTTCCGTGCTTCCTTTGTTAATGAGAATGGCCCGGAATTTGACACTGAATGGAATGAAGAAGTGTTCTTTGTTTTCTTCGTATGCGGTGCGGATGGCTTCTTTGGAAACAGAGGCGCGGCGGGTGATCTCCCGGCTGTAGTACACCCGGAGGATGATCTGGTCGGCAACGCCTTCGCGCCATTCGCTGAAGGTCATCCGGCGGGCGGCGAGCGCCCGGATCAGCAGGGTGCGGTCATCCCCAAAGCGTTCGCGGATGAGGCGGTCGACTTCTTCATCGATGGCGGCATCGGGGAGCGAAAGGCCGAGTTCTTTGGCTTCTTCTTTAATCAGTGCTTCTTCAATCAATGCTTCGCGGGTTTCCAGATATAGGTTCTGGATCTGCTGGGCGCGCTCCTCGCCTTTATATTGCTGGAAGAGCTGTTGCATAAACGGCGCGACGTTTTCGCGGATTTCGCCGTAGGTAATAATGGTGCTTCCGACCTGTGCGGTGTAGCCATCGATGGCGGTAATGACCGGGCCTTCGTTGGTCTGCGCGAAGAGCGTTGTGGCCGTAAGAATCAGAACTAAAAGTGCGTTTTTCATAGGGTCGGCATTATGCGTAAAGGGCGGGGCCTGTGCAACGGCTTTCCCCTAGATTAGCTCAAGGAGCCCTTCGAGAGTGATGCCTTCGAGCGAATCGACAATCCGGTCGGCTTCAGTCAAAAATTCGCGCTCGTAGCTGTTCGTCACCGCCAGCACCTTCAGCCCCGCGCCTTTGGCCGATGCAATCCCCGCCGGCGTGTCCTCGATGGCCAGTCCGTCGCTTACGCCAAGGCGTTTTGCGGCGAGGCGGTAGGGCGCGGGGTCGGGCTTGCTGATGGGTGTGTCGTCCGCCGTTACAATCGTGTCGAAGGCATTCTCAATTCCGAGTTTTCCAAGGATTGGAAGAATGTCTTCACGCAGTGCGCCCGAGCAGATGGCGAGCGGGATGTTTCCGGAAAGAGAGCGGATGAGTTCGACCGCGCCGGGCAGAGCCGCCGCGCCGTCGCTTTCCAGCAACGCTTGAAACGCCGCCGCCTTTTTCACGATTAGGCTTTCGAGTTCGGGTTTCTCGAGGTTCGGAAAAAGGAAGTTGAACGCATCGCGATCATCGAAGCCGATCAGCGTTTCGACATACTCCGTCCACGAGACCGTCCGACTCTGCGCTGCGAGCACCGCGTTGAACGCCGCCCAGTGCAACTTTTCCGAGTCGACAATGATGCCGTCAAAATCAAATAGAATGGCTGAAATCATGGGGAGGAATTAGCCACAAAAAACACAAAGAAGCACGAAAAAAGAATCTTTGAGGGGGGAGGGAAGAAGCGGCGACATCAGATAGATGGCTTCTTTTAGAAAAGAGTCAACGGGTTCTCTTAATGCCGCCAGCGGGTTTTGTATCGAAGCCAGTTAAAAAAGGTCTTGAGACGGCCATCGCCCCAGAGCCGGTCAGAAAAGTTTTTGTGAACGACGTACATGGTGTCGTCGAAGTTCCAGAAGATAATGGTTTTGTCTTTCGGTTTCAGCCGGAGCAGATCTTCGATGTTATGCCGGTTGGTGGTGTGGAGCATGAGGTAGTCTGCTTTGGATTCCTGAATCTGCCGGTAGAGTCCCTCGGTGAGAAAGTCGAAGGGCAGATAGGTCGAGGCCTTGAAAAAGAAAATCTGGCCAGTGGCCATCTCCGGATAGTGATCTTTCACGTATCGAACGGCTTCTTTGGAGATCGAGCTGATCAACACCCGGTTTTCGATGTTCCGCGCTCGCACATCCGCCACAATAAAGTCTGCCAGCCGTTGGTCCTCTTCGGCATCCCCCTGCGATTTGATTTCAATATTGAGCGGTTTCCCTTCGGCGAGCTCCATCACCTCTTCGTAGGTAGAAATCTGGTTGTGGCTCAGTTGTCGAAGTTCCTCAAGTGTGGACTCGCCGACATTTCCTTTTTCCTTGAACACCCGCCGTAGGGTGGTGTCATGAACCACGACGGCCCGGTTGTCCGCCGAGTACTGCACGTCGAACTCGATGAATGCAAACTTCGGGTTGTGCCGGGCAGAGTGAATCGCCCGGATCGAATTTTCCGTATAAAAATAGGAATCCCCGCGGTGCGCGCCCCGCGTACAGCGGGTTGAGGCCAGATGGTTTTTTCCATCCAGCTCCTTCTCCAGTGCTGTATTCAATCCGATGGTATGCCGAGGCATCACGCATCCGCTCAGAAAAGGCAGCATCAACAGGCTAATCAAAAAAGTACGCATTTTATTTGTTCAGTTGGTTTTCCAAATCGGGTGTGGGATAAAAAACACGGGTTTTCCCCGTTTTTTCGGCAACAAGCAGGTTTTTTTCTGTCAAGGCAAGCAAGTCAGAGCGGGCGGTTGCGTATGAGACATCGTGGGCGCCCTGATGTGAATAAACGGTTACACCGATGTCCGGATTTTTCAGGGCGTGTGAAACGAGCGCTTTTTGCCGATGGTTCAATGAGCGGAGGCTCCGGGCCTTTTTGTCCAGTTCCTTTATTTCAGTAGACTTGCGCTGAATGTGCTTATGAAGATCATTGATCGCTCGACGAATAGTCTTCAGATGGTAGATCACAAAGTAAGTGAGGTCATTGTCATCTGTTTCGGTTTTTAGAAAAGCCTGGGAGTATTTTGCTGGAGCCTTGCGAAAGATGCTGGAGATAGAGAGAAATTCGCACAGCCAATATCCTTCCTTTAGGATGGCCCAGTAAAAGAGGGTTCGGGCGGTTCTTCCATTTCCATCCACGAAGGGGTGATCGTATGCCAGCCAGAAGTGGAGGATGATCGCCCTCAACACGGGGTGAAGAAAAAAGGAGGGCTTTTTTCCGTTGGCGAAAGCGCACATAGCCTTCATGCGTTTCGGGAGTTCATCTTCCGGCGGCGGGGTGTGGAGAATTTCATTGTCGTTTCCATAGACCCGAATGTTTTCATCGGGATCAATGGAGCTGTTCCGAAAACGTCCAGCTGCATCGGGATTTTTCAGTGTTTTTTCGGTGATCATCCGGTGCAGCTTGAACACGAACTCCGGGGTTAACGTTTCCTGTCGGTTATCGACGAGGTAGCGCATGGCATTGAAGTTATTCAAAATCATCCGCTCACTATTGTCTTGAGGATCACGCTTCGATCGGATCATTTCTTTTGCTTCGCGTCGTGTTGTTGCCGCGCCCTCAAGCTGAGAAGAGCGTATGGCTTCTTCCATTAATGAGCTGATGATGTAACGCTCTTTTTCCGCAGGAGGGATAATCCCATCCGAGCGAAACCGGCCAGCAGCATCTTGATCGATGTGATGGAGCATTTCCTGAACGGCATCTATATTACTGAATCTAAAGGGTGAGCCTGTGGTGTCGAACAAAGGAAGAAACCGACAAGTTACGGTTCGCCAAAATTTCAATATTCCCCAGACTCGTTCTGGCTTCAGTCCGTTGGGCATGGGTTGATATCTGAAATCATTCCAATGCAAATACGTTCCATAAAATGGATTTCGAATTTGATCATCAAAGGTTAACGAGTCCTTGGCGACCTCTCCGATGTTAACTTTTGGCGGTGGTGGAAAACTTTTCATATCAGCCTCGTATCAATTTGTTACGAATTGATACAAAACAGTTCGGGTTGTGTCAATTTCATATTAATTTATAATAAATTGACATGAGCGGCGGTGTCATCGGCTAGAGAGGTTCGAACAGGTCGGTTTCATCCAGCTCGTCCAGAATATCGTTTTCAATATACGGGTCGGCGGGTCGATCGAGTTTATGTTGTTTGAGCCAGAAGAAGGGACTCTTTTGCTCGCCGGCGATGGTTTTGCAGTGCCGGGCAATTTTGGTGAAGGTCATTTGATATTCGTTGAGATAGATGCAGAGCAAGGGGGGCAGATTATTCCGCCCGGCATGTTCGGTGATCAGTTTTTTGGCGATTTCCTTTTTCTCAATATAGCTTTTACGGGCGGCCAGAATCGTTGCGGCCATTTCTTCGTAGTTCTCGTGTTCGGGATCCAGGGAGGCGCTCAAGTTGGTGAGGATTTGGTTGATTTGAACGTAAAGCCCATTGAGTTGGTCTTGGCAGGGGACGAAAAAGGCGCGCTGGCTGTAGCGGCTGAGTTTCCGGTTTAATCGGCAGAGCACTTTGATATGGTCGCCGATCCGTTCGATCTCGGTCATACAACGGTCCAGGTGCTGGGCCAGCACCGCTTGCCGTCGAGACAGAAAACGGGAGGTGATCAGCGTGAGGTAGTCGCGGAGCGCCAGCTTGACGGCATTGATTGTTTTTTCGTTTTGTTCGATGGTGCGGATGGCTCGTTCATCCCGTTTGTTGAGTAGCTGTTCGTCGAGGAGCAGGCTTTCGCTGCACAGTTCGGTCATGCGGCGCAGCTCGCGCATCGCCGCGTGGAGAGCCTGCTCGGGCATGGGGATGAGATCTTCATCCAGAAAGCTCGGTTGCGGCGGGGCTTTGTGCGACGGCATCACGCGTCGGACGAGCGCGGCGTGCAATGGTGCGAACGGAAGAACCAGCAGGGCGGTCAGGGCCATTTTAATGGTGTTTGCATTGGCGGCCTGATGAACCAAGTCACCGCCGAGGGCCGGAACCCAGCGGTAGAATAGCGGCGCGCTCAGCGCCGCGACAAGGGTGCTGAAGAGGTTGAAAAGCAGATGCGAAATCGCACTGCGCCGTGCGTCGATGTGGGTGCCGATTCCGCCGAGTAGAGCGGTGACGCAGGTGCCGATGTTCGCGCCGATAATGATCGGGAAGATTCCGGACAGATCGGTGATGACCCCCGCCTGAATCAACGCGAAGCTCATTCCGATCACCGCGCCGCTACTCTGGATGATGCCGGTGATGGCGGCGGCGAGCAAAATACCACGAAGCATTCCGAGCGGGGTGGCTCCGTTGATCTGTTCGAAAAGCGGCGCGAACGCGTCGCGGTGCGGGGCGATGGCCGCGCTCATGGTCGACATGCCGAGAAAGAGCAGGCCGAAGCCGAGGATCGCTTTTCCGGCACTTTTCATCCGCGCCTGCGGCGCGGCGACCTTCAGCAGAAACCCGAGCGCAATGGCGACGAAGCAGTAGTCCGCCAGCTTAAAGGAAATCAGTTGCATCGAAAGGGTCGTGCCAATATTCGCGCCGAGCATCACCGGAACCGACTGGCCCAGAGTCATCAGCCCCGCATTGATGAAGCCGACCAGCATCACCGTCGCCGCGCTGCTTTGGACGAGGAAGCCCAGGACGGTTCCAAGACCCATTCCGTTCAGGCGGTTGCGGGTGGCTCGGGCGAGAATCTTGCGGAGGTTCGCGCCGGCGAAACCGCGCAACCCGCCGCTCATCAGATTCATTCCAAAAATGAAAAGCGCCAGCCCGCCTAGGATGGAGAACAGGGTTAAGATGGTTCCGCTGGTATTCAAAGTCGCTTTTCCCAAGAGGAATTTCTGGAGTGTTGGAGTCGTGGAGTATGGGCGTGTTGCAAGAGAGGTCTTTCTATTCCATCAATCCAGTCTTCCATTATTCCACTACTCCATAATTTTACGTTCTCAGAAAATTAAACCGCTCCGGCGCAAGGAATGCATTCAGCAGTGCGTCTGCATCAGCATAGCGGACGGTGCCCGGTTTCACGGCTAGCAATTTCTGGTAAATCGAGAGCAGGTGCGCTCCGTACGCCTCGGAGCTGTAGGTCTCTTTGACCGCCTTTTGGTTGTGCTCGATCATCGGTGAGGAATCGCCCAGCTCGGCGGGAAAAATGGAGGGGTCGGCTTTCACGGCGCGGATGATAGTGCGCTGCATTTCTTCATCGAGAATTCCAAAATC
>Ga0307990_1001303_pt1 | contig 21196 bp, 17 predicted proteins | sample EllFjometagen129_FD_203168 | JGI IMG/M metagenome (GOLD analysis project Ga0307990, IMG submission 203168) | Marine microbial communities from Ellis Fjord, Antarctic Ocean - #129 | ecosystem: Environmental > Aquatic > Marine > Unclassified | place: Southern Ocean | collected 2014-10-08
TGCTGTTGCTAATTACTTTAGATTACTGCAGCCCATTTTTCTATTAACTCAAATTTGGGGTAATGCTTACCATTATCTTTGCACATCTTCAAACCATCTAAACCCTTGAAATATAAAAAGATGACTGCGGGTTTAGATGATTCAAATCTGCACAAAGGGCATGGCATGAATTTTCCGGGTTAACATAGATATCCGGAAACAATCCGGCTCCGACAATATGCAATGTCGGTCCTTTTACATTATAAAACAGGCCGCCGGAAATTCCTTTTTCAATATGATTGTATGTTATCCCTGCATTCATGAGATAAGGAGATTGCCCTGCCATTTGTCTTGTTTTTTCAAGGGTTTCGCCCGTTTTTAAATAACCGCATCGTGAGTTGTATTCGGCATCAGTCATGTCAATTTTTGAATCGACATACGTGAAATTAGCACTTACTCCTATGTTTTTTATGGATTCGGAAATAAATCCCAGATTTTTGCGTACTTCAAGCTCAACTCCCAGCAATTCACCGTTTCCGACATTTCTTGTTTGATACTCAGTACTTGTTTGTTGTTCCGGAATACGCACCAATTCAATTGGGTTGTCAAAGGCTTTATAAAATGCACTGACTGAAATTATTTCATCCGATTCCATGAATAATTCCCATCGCAAATCTAAATTATCAATTCGAGTCTCTACCAAATTCTCGTCCCAATCGCTGTAAGTAAACAAACTTCCGTTAAAAATCCGGTTCGAAATCGGATCGAGAATTTGCGCAAAGGAAAGCTCTTTAAAGGATGGTCTTGCAATGGTTTTCGAATAGGCAAATCGCAGATTTTGTTTTTTTGTCAGTTCATAAATTAAATTTGCGCTGGGAAACAAGTCGAAACTGTCCAGCACTTTTGTGTTGTCTAAATTCTTCCCATTGGCGGTGTCTCCGCTTGCAAATTGCTGATCACGTCCGGTATGGCGCATGACATAGTTTTCAGCACGCAAACCAATAATGCTTTTTAAATGCTTAAATAAATAGGCTTCGTTTGAAAAGTAAATGCCTGAATTATTTACATTTGATTGATATTCGTTTGGGTTTGGATGATTGTTTCCGGACTGATAATAGATAGAGTTTGGTTTGTTCGGAAACAGATTTTCAGCGTTCAATACCTCTGATTGGGTAATGTTTTCCCATGATTGTCCCCCAAAAAATTGGATGTCATAAAATAGAATCTCATAATCGCGATACTTGAAATTGTGCGAAGCGCCGAATTTTAATTTTGCCTCTTCATTTTGGAAAAAGTAGAGTTTTGATATGTCGATTTTTGCAGTGGCATTTAATTCGTTGAGTGAACGCCATATTCTTGACGGATTTCCTCCTGCCCCGGCAACAAAAAGCGTATCAACCGATGTGTAGGTTAATGCAGTTTTCCGTAAATCGGGATCAAAAGAGCTGGAGTAAGTTGGTGATACGCGCCAATCAATATCCCATGAGCGATTTTTTAGCTTATGACTTCCGTGGAAAAGCAAATTTTTGATTCCTCGCTGAATGTATTCCAGGTTATGTGAATTGTCAAAATATCCTGATTGTCCTACAGCTTCACCGTCATTGTCAATGTCAAATATTCCGACACGACTTTCTCCGTTTTGTAAAACGAGCAACATCAGTCGTAATTTTGAATATTTGGTTTTATATGCCAGTCCGGCTAATCCGCCGAGCAATACATTGTGTTCGCCCATTTGTTCGGTTTGACGGGTTGCATATCGGAGTTCATATTTATCCGGGTCAATATAAGGCTGATATTCACCATATTCCACTTGATCATAATATTTGTAATCTGATTTATAGGATAAGGAAAAGACATAAGCCATTTTTGGTTCTTTGTCGGAGTTTTTTGCATTTTTCAATTCCCATTGATTTCCCATAGCGATACCCGCACTGATATCCATTAAGCTAGTTTTTCGTGTAGCTCCCAGTTCCGGATTAAAGCTAGCGATAAATGCATTGGCGTCTTCCTGAGTTGCACCTGAAATCGGAGTTGGGATATTTGTGCTGTTTGCACCATCAGGAGGCGAACGGCTTCCGTCATCAAATCCGAGAAAATCGGTTTTTCCGCCACTATAACTCAAGTAATCGGAATTAAAATGCATGCTCAGATTATATCCCAAACTAAATGAGACATCCATAATTTTTTTCTGTGGAGAATCTTTGGTTTCGATATTCATTAATCCTCCGGTAAAGTCGGCAGGCATATCGGCAGTAAAGTTTTTGCTGACAAGTAAATTGTTGATGAGATTTGTCGGGAAAATATCCATTTGGAGTGTATTTTTATCAGGGTCGAGTCCGGGGATATCTACCCCGTTGAGGGTTGTTTTTGTGTATCGGTCGCCTAATCCGCGGATGTAACCATATTTTCCGCCTTCAATAGAAACACCGGTAACGCGTTTTGCGGCTTCCACTACTGTTCCGTCGCCCGTAAGTTCCATTTTTGAGGAAGAAATTCCGTCTAGCATTGCCGGAGATTTACGTTTCATGTTTTGCAGCGCTGCTTCAGTTCGTCTTACTGATTCTGCTACAACAACCACTTCTTTCAATTCAAAAGCACTTGTTCTCAATTCGAAGGTTTCAAGTACTGTTACTTCGCCAGGTTTTATCACAAGCCCAGAAATCACTTTTGTTTGGTAAGAAATGTAAGAAACTTCAACATCGTAAGTTCCTGCCGGAATATCAATGGTAAACATTCCGTCTAAATCGGTGGAGGCTCCAAATGTTGTGTTCTTTATTGCCAGCGAAACGCCCACCAGAGTTTCTCCTGTTTCTGCATCAGTAACTGTGCCCCGAAAAGTTCCGTTTTGGGCAAATCCACTAAGATTTATTAAAATGAAAAAACTGAAAATTATCTGCTTCATTGTTTTGTTTTCTAAGGGAATTTATAATCAACGAAACAGACCTGCACCGTTTTCTATTGATGCAAGTCTGTTATATGTTTAATTTAATTGATTTAGAATTCTGCTAATTTGCCAGCTTGTGCTGCCCATGTCCAACTTAATGGAGACGCATTTGCAGTGTTTGTTTGACCGGCATTTACTCCGTTCGGAACATCTCCGTTTACGTGATTTGCCAAATTTTCTGCAGCAACATCGATAAAGATATCGGTGAAATTCACTTGTGCAGCAGTTACACGGTTGATTTTTTGTCCGTCCTGAACATTCGTGAAATAGAGGTTTTCAAGCGTAACAATGGAATTGTCATCAACGTTGATGAGCTCAGCAGCCATGCGAACGACTTCACCGGCTCCGTCAAGTTCAGCTGTCATAATTGCACCGTTTTTAATCGTGTGACCTGCTTTCGTTGATCCTTCGGGGCCATCGAGTTCAAAACAATGATCGTTTGGAGTAATGAGGAAGAAGTTATCTAAAGTTCCGGCCCATGATTGATCGGTATCAATGGCATCATCACCATTATTCCAATTAACGACATTACTAACATTGACTGTACCTCCGAAAAATTCGATCCCGTCATCTTGATTGGCAACCACTTCAATGCTTTCAATAGTTGTTCCGGTACCAACACCACCGAGTGTGAGTCCGTTAATTTCATTTCCTGAACCAATGTTTGTTCCCCCATGACGGATAGAAACATATTTAATAATTCCTGAATTGTCATCTGCAACATTTCCACCATAAAGTCCATTCGGATCCGAAGTTGGGATTCCCTCAATTTGCACTTCAGAAATGTCACCACCGGCATCGTTTGAAGCTGAGATGGGCGCTTTACCACAAATAAGAAGTCCACCCCAAAGTCCGTTAATATTTGGATCAAGGTTCGGGCTCCCGAAGTTACCGGCTATTACATCCTCCGGTGTAATTTCATCAGCAACGGTTGTGAAAATAATTGGTTTTACAGCGGTACCTTCAGCAATTAATGTACCTCCGCGTGCAATTAAAAGCGCAGTTGCGTTTGCACCGGTTCCGGCTTCACCTTTAATGATTGTACCCGGCTCAATGGTTAACGTAATTCCATCAACCACAGTGATTCGACCCCCAAGTTGATATACCTTATCACTTGTCCAGGTCCTGTTTTCGGTAATGTTTGCTGAAATAATCAGATTACCTGAATCAGGAGTGTCATTGTTATCTGGTGCATCGTCTTTACAAGATGTCATTACAAGCACGAGACTTGCCAAAACTGCTAACAAAAAGAAATGTTTTTTCATCGTTTATTTTTTTAGTTCAATTATACGATGCAAACATAGTTGCTAAATTCAAGCCAAGCGTTAAGCAAAGTTTAAGTCTTTCTAAGCTTTTTTTGAAAAATGGGAGTAAAATGGCTCAATGATTAACATTGGCTTAACTTAGGCTGTGTTTTCTGTTAAAACGACCCATGGTTCTTGTCGTATAAGTATTTGACATACAGATTTTATGATGGCTGCGTGTCAGTTTCGAGTTGGATTAACATGGGCTGTTTTTGGTGGAAGTAAAAAACATTTTTCCTTTGGTGGAAAAGGTAATTAGTTAAAATGTTAAGGACATTAAAAATGCACATAACTGAGTGTCGAAATCAGGTATTAATCAAGAAAGTCGTATTTGCAGACGGAAATATACTATATTTGAAAAAGGATGTGCTAAAATTCATATTCTAATCGGAATTTTATCGCAAAATTATCCTTAAAATCAGGACCTGCATAATCCCCGTGGTTGTAATAAAAGCCAACACCATATTTCATAAAAAGTTGTTGTAAGAGTGCATTGATTTGTAAACCGCTTTCCATGTATATTTTGTTTGGATAGGCGAACTGTATCTGTGAATTCATTTCGTAATAAGGAAATTTACTGTTTTCTCCGATAAACATATTGGATACCAGTGCAAATTCGGGTTTCCAGTTTTTTACATGGAAAAGCAGGCTTCCGATATCGTATTTTAAGAACAGCGCAACAAATCTGTCGGCAAAAATTCCACTCATAGGCATAGTTGCAAAGCTGTTGTCGGAATCTAACCATTTTCCGCTTTTATGAATGGAAAATCCGTGTCCGTAAATCGGAAAATCACTATAAATCAGACCTGCATCGGCAGTAATGTGAAAATCACCAATCCATTTTGTTTCCAGCACATCATGAAAACGGGCTTCAAAGCGCCAATATTCCTTAAACGCATCGTCTTTCCATGGGATGCCATTGCGAATATTAAAATGAATATCAGGATATTTACTTCCCATACTCATGATATTTCCTTTCGGTGTACGGATAATATTTTCCCGAATAACCCATTTTGTTTCAATTCCGGTTTCCCAACCCGTCATTTTCCCGTAAAATCGAGAAAAATTTTGATTATTGATTTCATTAAAGTCCAGATATGCTTTAGTATGAAATCCTCGGAATACTTGTGCTTGAATGCTTGCAGTCCAACTTGAATACCAGTCAAAATCCGAAAGGAAAAACTCCCGGAAACTCTCATTATCTAATTGTTTCGAGGTGAAGTTATAAGCGTTTGATTCTCTGATGTCATGTGAATATTCAGCTTGCAGGATTAGTCGTTCGTTTTTTAAAGGCATGATGTTTAATCCGGCTCCGTATTTAAATGCTTCGTCGCGGATTCCGTAGGCACCATAGGTAAACAGTGAAAAATAATTTGATAAACGATGATTGGTTTCCAATCCTAATCCTAATCTGCTTCCTTCATACTCGTTGAACCAGTAAAGGCTGTTTAAATCAATATTTACAACACCCCATGGAATTTTTCCGGTTGCAAGTATTTCTAAGCCTGCCAGTTTTTGGTCAAGATTAATTGCATCGCCGACGCTGTCAATGAGTTTGTAGGTGTTTTTTTCGCGAGTATTTAGTTGTTGAATTCGGAAATTATCCCAAAACACAGCATCTTTTTCTGTGGCGTCTTTTGCGTAAGCTATCTCAGTTCCGCCTTTTATGCGTGTTTCAATCGCTTGGTTAATTTTCACATCTTTAATATAGGTTTTCCCGACTCCAAGTAGCTTGGAGTTTCCCGAACCTGCAGAATCAGAAAGTTCAATAAAATTGACAATAAAGTCTGTATTTAGTTGCACCGGAAACCAATGGGCAGCATCCGGTTTGTTGTACTGTTGCTGTATTTTAACCTGCATTTCGTTGCTTTGCGTTTTCGGCTCAGCAATCACATTTTGAATTGCCCAACCATCGGAGTTGATGTATATTAATCCTTCCAAACCACTGAAATTTGTGCCACGTTTGGGTTGAAACGACATGATGAAAGTCGTATCACCGGTTTCTGTATATGCTGTGTCTTTAAGCAGGAAAAAATATTTATTCGGGCTGTTTTTGCAGAGTGGACTAATATATTCCTGTCCGGCAACCTGTATAATTTCATCATAAAAAGAAAATGACTGATATTCAGCGGCAAGATAAGTAAAACTCGGGTGCTTCAATCCCGAAACCCGGCTTGCAAGTATCTCTTCTTTGGTTTTGTCAGGGGATTGAAACTGTTTTTTAGTCACTGATTCCATGAGAAATAAATGATTCTTATCCAAGAAATCGGCCATTTTCCCCAGGCTTGACGTGTCGGCAATATTTCCTGCAGAATCTTTCTTTACAACATCTTTAAAATCCTTTGAATCAATTGTAAAATACATTTTTGAATAGGATGTTAGTTCGTAGGAATCCAAATTGTCAGGATTATGTTTTGCTTTGTTATCTATTGCCAGAGAGACAATTCGGTGTGCTGGGTTCTCCCCGGGAAGCACTGTAACTTCATTTAAAGTGAGGGCTTCGGGATGCATCTCAATCTTAATAAAATCCTCAGTTCCGTTTAACGGGATGTTTTTAGCTTTATATCCGACGAAACTGCAATGAATAAAATCTGCTCGTTGCCTGTTCGGGATGGTGAAAAGTCCGTCCAGGTCAGTAATGCAGCCTTCTTTTTCAAGATTGTATGTTACATTGACAAAAGCCATGGGCTCTTTTGTTTCTGCATCAATAATTTTGCCTTGAAGATTTTCCTGTGCAAATAGGGATGATGTTATCAATATAAGGTAGATTGTGAGCAAATTTCTCATAGTCTATTCATATTTTCCGGTTTTTAGCATACTGAGCTCTTTTTGTGTTAAAACCCGGTATTTACCCCTCGAGAGATTCTTTTTTGTTAATCCGGCAAAATACACTCTGTCCAATTTTACAACGTTGAAACCAAAATGCTCAAAAATCCGACGGACAATACGGTTTCTTCCCGAATGGATTTCTATACCAATATCTTTGCATGAATTGTCAAGAAATGCAATTTCATCTGCATTAATCGCTCCATCTTCTAATTGAATTCCTTTTGCGATTTTGTCAATTTGTTCTTGTGATGCCGGCATATCCAGCTCAACATGATAAATTTTCTTTTTGTTGTAGCTCGGATGCGTTAATTGCTTTGTTAATTCGCCATCGTTTGTGAAAAGCAACAGGCCTGTGGTGTCCATATCAAGTCGTCCGACAGGATAAATTCGCTCAGGACAGGCATTTCCGACAATATCCATAACGGTTTTGCGATTTTGAGGATCGTCCAACGTGGTTACATAGCCTTTGGGTTTGTTTAGTAACCAATACACCGGTTTTTCTGCTGCAATTATTTTGTCTTTATAACTTACTTGGTCTGTCGGCATCACTTTGAAACCCATTTCGGTGACAAGTTTTCCGTTTACTGAAACCTTCCCGCTGCTGATGAGTTTATCTGCTTCTCGTCGCGAACAAATTCCAGCATTGGCGATGTATTTGTTTAAGCGTGTTGAGTTTTGCGTATTTGCTTGATTTTCCATAGAGACAAAATTACCTAAAATGAATGGGAAAAAATTACAGGCTTGTATAAATTGTTGATTTAGTACAAACTTTGGGGTTAATAGAGGTAATTTTCTGATGAAATTTAGAATTTCGCTTTATTGTTCTTATCACTTTTCTCTTCCTTTTTTTCTTACCCCGAATAGCGAATGTTATTTTTTGAGCTTTCGGGATTAAAACAAAGTGTAATCGGGGTGTTTTTAAGTCAAAAAAAGGAATTTATCCGGCCTTTGACGGAAGGCAGCACCAATCGCCTTACTCGCTCTGCTGAATTGCTATAAAAGTCAAGAATGTGGACGACTAAAGCGCCATTCTTGATTTTATTAGAGCAGTTCAGCATTCACTTCCATCGCATGGCTTGTGGTCTGCCGTTTCCTTCCCACATAGCATTCCTTCGGAACGCTTCTAAAAATTGATTCCCGGCTTAGAATGGGAAATAACACATAAGAACCTAATTTCGAAGGAATTTCTGTTTTTATCTAGCACGCCAAAAACGAGCTATTCTTTTCTAGGAAAAGTACGTTTTCAAGCCTCACTTAGGGCTTCGCTTTCCGACGCTTTGAGAAGCTCTGAAGAGTGCCTATGCTTGCTTGCCTCATCGCGATATTGCAAAAATTGCTTTCCAAATATTTTGAATAATCAACAATGGGTCATTAATTATTTGATATTTCAATGATATTGAACTGCCACCAAAAAAACCGCGATGAAATTCTGTGAGTTTTTTATCTTTGAGCAAAATAATGAATTATGGCATTACATTTACGTCAAGACGAGAATTATGAAGCATTAAAAAATGTCGCTGATCGTATGGCTATTGCAGCAAGGACAGCACCTAAAACCCGCGGGAAAGATGTGGTTCAGATTGCAATTGTTGATGGGAAAGAGATAGATGCTCTGGCAGATGATATGGAGAAGATCGCGGAGGAATACAATATGGCATTTTTCGCACGGGATGCTGGAAACCTACGAAATTCCCAGTTAGCAGTATTGGTTGGTTGCGAAATTAAGGTAAATAATTTGAATCCCTGCGGAATGTGCGGTTTCGCAGATTGTGCAACGAAATCAGAACATTCTGAAATTCCTTGTGTGTTTAATACGATGGACATGGGCATTGCGATTGGTTCTGCTGTTTCCGTTGCTGCTGATGCCCGTGTTGACAACCGTATAATGTACACAATTGGGCAGTCAGCAAAACGATTAAAACTATTCGATGATTCAATTCCGGTAGTGTGTGGAATTCCGATTTCTGCAAAAAGTAAAAACCCGTATTTTGACCGTAAGAAGAAATGACAAAGCCTAAAATACTCATTTTAGATAATGTGCATCCACGGATGATAAAATCGCTTGAAACAAAATTTCAAGTGGATATTAATATCAATTGCAATGAGGATGAATTAAAAAGCTTACTACCAGGCTATATTGGGCTTGTTTTAAGAAGCCGTCTGCATTTTTCGAGGGCGGTGATAGACGCAGCAACGGATTTAATTTTCATTGGTCGAGTAGGTGCAGGAATGGAAAGTATTGATGTTGAGTATGCAGAATCGAAAGGGATTCGTTGCCTGAATTCTCCGGAAGGAAATCGGGATGCTGTTGCCGAACATGCCATGGGAATGCTGCTTAGTTTGTTGAATAATCTAAAGCGTGCGGATGCCGAAGTGCGTGAAGGAATTTGGAATCGTGAGGCTAACCGTGGGAGAGAATTGAAACATATGGTAGTTGGAATTCTTGGTTTCGGAAATATGGGGGCTTCATTTGCAGAACGGCTGCGTGGTTTTGGTTGTGAGATTATTGCATACGATAAAAATAAATCAGGATATGCACCGGATTTTGTACATGAAGTTCCCAAACGTGAAATTTTTAAACGTGCCGATGTGGTTTCTTTACACATTCCTTTAGATGACTCAAATTATTATCTGGCAGATGAAACCTGGTTTGAGGCTTTTGAAAAGCCGATTGTTTTAATAAATACTGCACGCGGACCGGTTGTAAAAACGACTGCATTAATTCAGGCTTTGGAATCGGGAAAAGTGCTTGCTACCGCATTGGATGTTCTGGAATACGAAGAAACTTCATTTGAACAAACAAAGCAATTAACAGAAATTCCCGATTTTATGAATTTAGCTGGTAAGGATAATGTGTTGTTTTCGCCGCACATTGCAGGTTGGACGGTGGAATCTAAAGTTAAACTTGCTGATTTCTTGGCGAATAAGATTTTGAAGCTGAATACTATGCTATAGAATAGGTGGTAGCGTGCTGTGTTTTTGGTTGATTTTTTTTAAGCGTTTAAATTAGACCATATCCAACAGGCTTTGAAGCAGCCCTTCCGGATAGTTGGAGTGAATGATTTGCTTTTCGGCATCGAAAGATTTTACTGCATCATTCAGGAACGGAATGTCGAAGCTTTTTTCCTTATAAATGACTTCAAGCAATGGATTTCCCGGAATTAAGTTGATGTTTGTGATGATTAATTCAAGCGATGATGCTTTATCTACAAGGGTATAACCTGCTAAATTTTCAAGAGTGGGTGTAATTTCTGTATTGACAAGCAGTTTTTTAGGGTAAAAACAGGTTTTATCAAGAAAACTCACTGCTTTTTCTCTGGATAATATGTTGTCAAAGTGAATAATTGGTTCACTTTTATCTTGTTTGATATTATCCATAAAAAAAGGAACCAGATTTCCATCAAGTTCAATGAAAATCGGTTTCTTTTCAGTTATAAACCAATTGTTTGTTTGTTTTAGTTTTAAGAGAAATGCTCCGTCGGTACCAACCAGCTTTTTCAAATATCCAACCTCCTCAAAGTCAGCTCGTCGAATCATCGTTTTAAAAAATACAAACTATTTTTCGGTTTTTTCATCAGAAGCTTCTTTTTTCTCTTCAGCCTTAGGAGCTTCTTCTTTTCCCTCAGCTTTAGGGGCTTCTTTTTTTTCTTCAGCCTTAGGAGCATCTTCAGTTTTTTCTTCTTTTTCCTCAGCTTTAGGGGCTTCTTTTTTTTCTTCAGCCTTAGGAGCCTCTTCAGTTTTTTCTTCTTTTTTCGGCGCTTTTGCTGCTTCTTGAGCTTTAGCTTCGGCTTCAGCCTCAGCTTTTGCAGCATCTTCAGCTTCTTTGCGAACAGTTTCTTCTTTCGCAAGACGTTCAGCAATCACTTTTTCACGTTCTTCGCGAACTTTAGCTTCAGCGTCAAATTTGGATTTTTTCTCAGCTACTTTGGCCGCTTCAAGATTGTCTTGATCTGCTTTCAGCTTGATCGCTTTGTCTGTTTTCCAAATTTCATAACGACGATCTGCTTCAGCTTCATCGAAAGCACCTTTTTTCACACCTTCGAGCAGGTGTTTTTTCATTAATACGCCTTCCTGAGATAAGATAGCCCTTACAGTATCGGAAGGTTTGGCACCTTTGATAAGCCACTCGAGTGCTTTCTCGAAATCCAGCTCAATGGTGGCAGGTGTAGTAACCGGAGTGTAAGAACCAATCCGTTCAATATACTTACCATCTCGTGGTGACCTGCTATCTGTGGCAACTATATGGTAGAAAGGAAGTCTTTTTCTACCGTGCCGTGCTAATCTAAGCTTTACTGACATAATTTTACTTTAGATATTAATACTAATTTTTAAACAGGGCTGCAAAGATAATCTTTTGATTTACAAAATGAAAACTTTTGTTTGATTCTTTTTATAAAAGTAAAGGATCAAGCAAACTGTCTGGGAAAAAGAAAGAATAAGATACATATTTCATACTTAAACGGGGAGCTTGATGGACTCAAATAAGAATAGCCATTGGTCGGAATTCATAAGCAACACAGGGTGTTTGCGATTTATTTAGGAATGCTTTTGGCATGAATTTTTGCTTTTTTATGCAAAAATCATGTCCAAAAGCTAAATGAACACAACACAATTTAACCCAGGTTGAAACCCGGGGCTATCATATTTGAATCTGTTTGAATTTCTTAAACCAAATTCACCTTTTTTAGCGAGTTTGTATAAAGACCAGCATTACCAATAAATCATTTGCTTGATTAAATGAAAAATGCCCTCAAATTCTGATTATTTGAGAGCATTGATATTTATAAATCCTTAGAATAAAATTAGTCTTTTTTCTTAAATTCTCTCATGAACTCTTCAGCCTTTAATACCATATCTTTAGAGCCGGTATAAAATGGGACTCGTTGGTGAATAGTTGTTGGTTGAATGTCCAGAATTCGGTTTCCCATACCGTCTGTGGCTAGTCCGCCGGCTTGTTCAGCGAGAATAGCGATGGGATTGCATTCATACAGCAATCTTAATTTTCCGGTTGGAGCACTCCTTGTTTTAGGATACATAAAAATTCCACCTTTCATCAGGTTTCTATGAAAATCAGCCACCAAAGAGCCTATATATCTTGCTGAATATGGGCGATTTGTGGATTCATCTCTTTCCTGACAATATTTTATGTACTCTTTTGTGCCTTGTGGGAAATTAATAAAATTACCTTGGTTTACCGAAAATATTTTTCCTTGTTTTGGTGTAACCATGTAAGGATGAGACAGACAAAATTCTCCAATTGTGTTGTCAAGGGTAAATCCAGTGGTGCCAAGTCCTGTAGAATAAACCATCATGGTTGATGAGCCGTATAGGACATATCCGGCAGCCACCTGTTTGTTTCCGGGCTGAAGGAAATCTTCAAGTGTTGCTTTTTCACCTCTCGGTGAAACGCGTCGATAAATTGAGAAAATTGTCCCAATTGACACGTTCACATCAATATTTGATGAGCCATCAAGCGGATCCATGCAAATGATGTATTTTCCGTCGAGCGAAAGATCGTCATCAAAAAGTACCATTTCATCATTTTCTTCCGATGTGATACCAACACAAATTCCGCTGGCTCGCATTGTGTTAATGAAAACATCATTTGCAAAAACATCAAGTTTTTGTTGGTTTTCACCTTGCACGTTTATGTTTTTTGAATCTCCGAGGATATTAACAAGTCCGGCTTTATTCACTTTTTTGGCAACAATTTTCGCTGCTAGTCCGATATGACTTAACAATCGACTTAGTTCTCCTTTTGCATAAGGAAATGCAGATTGTTTTTGAATAATTACTTCATTTAATGTGATAATACGTGAAGGCATAGCTTTGCATTGTTTTGTTTACATTTTCGGCCTAAAGTTACAGTTTTTCATTCAATTTCGGGCAGATAATTTTAGTTATCTGCATTGAGTTGTGTAATAATTCTCTTAATTTGCAAAAAAATGTTGTTATGAATTTGGCTCAGGGATTTTTTCATACTATAGAACGGCCGCTGATAATTGCAGGACCATGTAGTGCAGAATCAGAAAAGCAGGTTTTAAATACTGCGACAGCACTTGCCGAAAAAGAAGCGGTAAAAATTTTCAGAGCCGGTGTTTGGAAACCAAGAACCAAACCGGGACATTTTGAGGGAGCGGGGGACAAAGGCTTAAAGTGGTTGCAGAAAGCAAAACAAGAAACAGGATTATTGGTTGCCACAGAAGTTGCTACAGCCAATCATGCAAAAAAAGCGATTGATGCCGGTATCGATGTTTTGTGGATTGGAGCAAGAACAACCGGCAGCCCGATTTATGTGCAGGAAATTGCAGAGGCTGTTGAAGGTCGGGATATAAAAATTATGGTTAAAAATCCGTTGCACCCAGATATTGATTTGTGGTGTGGAGCAATACAGCGTTTTTATGATGCCGGAATTCGTGACTTAGCAGCTGTTCATCGTGGTTTTTTTCCGTTTGAGAAATCGGCGTTTAGAAATTTGCCTTTGTGGGAGATTCCAATTGAGCTGCAATTGCGTCATAAAGCATTGCCTGTAATTTGCGACCCGAGTCATATTGCCGGAAAAACCAGTCATGTTGAGACTATCGCCCAACACGCAATGGATTTAAATATGGCGGGATTAATGATTGAAGTTCATGAAAATCCGCAGAAAGCGCTTACTGACAGGTCTCAGCAGATCCTACCCTCGGAGCTTGACAGGTTGTTGAAGGAGCTTTCCATACGGAGAAATCAGTTTAATGATCAGTCATATCTTTCCCGTATGGAGCAACTGCGTAAAGAGATTGACCACATTGATTATCAGTTGATTGATTTGCTGACAGAGCGTCAGGGCATCATTCAAAATATTGCAAAATGCAAGTCGGAAATGAATGTAAATATCTTACAATTACAGCGTTGGGAAACGATTTTGCAAACACGATTAGATTATGCGGAGACGAATAACTTATCCAGATCTTATGTATTAAAGCTTTTGCAATCAATCCATAAAGAGGCAATTCGATTACAATCAGAAATAATGCGAGCTAAGCCTTCTTCGACTCAAGATGATGAATAATCGAGTGAAGAATAAATAATCCGTCTGTATTTCCTAATTCTTCATCGGCAGCACGTTCCGGATGCGGCATCATACCGAACACATTTTCGGATTGATTACAAACTCCCGCGATATTCATGCTTGAACCGTTTGGATTTCCATCTTCAGAGAGATCTCCGTTTGCATTGGTGTATCTGAAAATAATTTGATGATTTTGCATCATGTCAGCAAGGACTTCTTTTGGTGCATAATATCGACCTTCACCGTGGGCAATAGGGATTGTTAATATTTTCCCGTTCGGGACAAACTCCGTAAGTGCGCTGTGTTTTTGCTCAGCAACAATGTGCTGATTTTTACAGATAAATTTCTGATTGTTGTTGTGAAGCAAGGCTCCCGGCAATAATCCGGCTTCACAAAGCACCTGAAATCCATTACACACACCAAAAACAAAACCACCCTTGTTTGCAAATTCAATAACCGACTCCATGATGGGAGAATAACGGGCAATGGCACCGGAGCGCAAATAATCTCCGTAGGAGAATCCACCCGGGAGCATGATTGCATCAACAGATTGCAGGTCAGTGTCTTTGTGCCAAAGTTCAACCACCACCTGATTTAATTTATCTCGTAAAACATAGACCATGTCATGGTCACAATTCGATCCCGGAAAAATAATTACACCAAATTTCATGTTTATTTGCGTTGCGATTTTGCTGACAAAGGTAAAAACTTACTTTATTTTTGATGCCTCTTTTTTAATCTCATCCAATAAATTTTCTTCTTCTTTGATCTTTTTACTTTGATCTTCAATGGTTTTCGTCACTTTTTCAATTTCTGATTTATTATCCTCGATTTTTTCCTCATAGGATTTTATTCCCTTTTCAAGATATTTCTTGTTGTCTTCTGCACTTTCCACTTCTTTAGCAAGGTTTTTTACCGTTTTTTCCTGTTCTTTAATTTTGTCATCATACACATCTTGAACCAACTCGAAAGCAAAATCCTTAACAATGCCTTTCATGACTTGAAGTTTGCCTCCTTCTGATGAACTAAGAAATGCTCCTCCTAAATCAACGGCAACAAAAAGCGTGACAATGTCTTTTTTCTCATCAGTTTTTGCGTAAACATCCACTGTGTTTTCTGACAGGAGTTTGATTGTCGCATTATCGGCAAACATTTCTTTGCGGCTTTTGATTTTTTCAGGATTGTAATCTTTTATGAGTTTTTTCCATTCCTTTTCGACGGTTTTTTCGTCAGTATAAGGGATTTCAACCATGAGAGCTGGACGGCTGGTTTTGTCAAATTTGCAACTGGTTTCAGTTACTTCAAGTTTTTGAGCCATTGCAGGTATTGTCAGTATAACAATAATAAGCGATAGTAATAAATTACGTAACACAGTTTTATTTTTTAAAATTTCACACTAAAGATACAAAACAAACTTGATGCCTAAAAATTAAAATCATTTTATTTCAATTAGTGATAAAAAAATCCGGGGGGAACCCGGATTCTCTTTTTATTTTGCCATGTACTCTGCTTTTTGCAGGAGGGTTATAAACTCGTTTCGATATCCAAATTTGTCAGCTCCTTTGCTGGCTTTTGCGTATTCAATCGCTTTTTCCCAACTCGCCTTCGCTTTATGCTCACTATTTCTCAGTAACATGCCGTACATAGCCGCTGCAGATGCTAATTTAAAATTATCACTCAGTTCAGGTTCCGCCTTTGGTTTTGCTTTGACGGCTTTAGTAATAAGTTGGCTTGTGTTTTCGTCCGGGGCTTTATAGCGAAGTTTTAAGGTCATTAAATCCGCAGAGTTTTTAAGTTTTCTGCTTTGATAAATTAAATCATCCACATCGCCCGATTTTTCATTACTTCCTGCTGGTATGATTTCATAAAGTGCCGTTACCGTATGTCCGGCACCAATTTCACCGGCGTCTTTTTTGTCATCATTAAAATCTTCATCGTTCAACAAGCGATTTTCATAACCAATCAGGCGATAGGATTCAACGAGGTTGGGGTTAAACTCAATTTGAATTTTTACATCTTTGGCAATTGTATATAAAGTGCCCCACAATTCATCGGCAAACATTTTCTTTGCTTCCAGAATGTTGTCAATGTAGGCATAATTACCATTTCCTTTGTTTGAAAGCTGCTCCATTTTGTTGTCTTTGTAATTTCCCATGCCAAATCCGAGGATTGTAAGGAAAATTCCATCATCCCGTTTTTCTTCAATCATTCTTACAAGTTCTGCATCACTGCTTGCTCCGATATTAAAATCTCCATCAGTTGCAAGAATTACGCGATTGTTTCCATCCGGGATGAAATTCTCTTTGGCAATTTTATATGCAAGCTGAATTCCAGCGCCTCCGGCTGTCGATCCGCCGGCATTAAGATTGTTTAATGCTGCTTTAATTTGTTCTTTCTCATTCCCGGGAGTTGATTCTAATACTGCTCCTGCACTTCCGGCATAAACGACAATTGCAACTCTATCTTCAGGACGTAGTTTGTCGATTAGAATTTCGAAAGATCGTTTGAGCAATGGCAATTTGTTTGGACTGTTCATTGACCCGGAAACATCTAATAAAAAAACAATGTTTGATGCCGGAACGTTTTCGTTTTCTATTTCTTCACCTTTTAAACCAATCATCAGTAATTTGTGATTTTCATTCCAGGGACAATCACCATATTCAAGATGTGATGCAAAGGGATGCCCGTCGGTTGGTTGCGGATAATCATAATTAAAATAATTAATTAATTCCTCAACTCTGACAGCATCTTTTGGTGGCATTTGATTTTGGTTAATAAATCGACGTACATTTGCATAGGATGCTTTGTCAACATCAATTGAAAAGGTGGATAAGGGTTTGTCTTTTGCTGAATGAAAGCGGTTTTCTTCGATTAAACTGTAGTCCTCAGTATTATGCTGAATGGCTGGTTGGTCAAATACAGCGTTTATGCTTCGGCTACGTTGTGCATTTCCTGATTTGTGTTGTTGTTGTGATAAGGAAAAATCCATCGACATTTCTGCATCATTTTCAACAACATTAAATGCTTCAATAACGATTTCTTTTTCATTTGGTTTGACCACACTTGGTTTTAATACAAAATTGATGGTTTTTTCATCGTTGACTGTAAGGATTAGACTTTGCGGTAGGCTTTTTTCGTGTCCGGATTTTTCGGCATACACATGATAATGACCGGAGGTGAGATTTTTAAAACTAAAAACACCATTTGTGTCAGTATTTGTTTTTGCAATCAGTTTCCCTGATTGCAAAACACTGACTTCTGCATCGGAAACAGATTCTCCTTTTTTGTTTTTTACGTGACCATTAATACTTGCCGCCTGTATAGCGACTGCTAGAAAGCTTAGAAATAAAATTGAGATTATGCGTTTCATGATGATAAAGATTTTGGTTAAACAAATTTTGGCAATTGGATGCACTTGTCAATCAATTTCCATAAATCTTCCTGGAAATTTCACTGTGATGTTTAAAAATAATCACTAAATTCGTCAAATAATGAAACGTTTTTTATCAAATATTTGGCAAGATTTCTGGTTTCTTTTTTACCCGAAAATTTGTGATGCCTGCGGACAAAGTCTGCGGCAGCAAGAAACGATATTATGTACATCCTGCTTGGTGAAACTTCCGAGAACTGGCTTTCATAAGGACAAAGAAAGTGAACTAGCACAGGTGTTTTGGGGACGTGTTCCGGTTGAGCATATAACTTCATTAATGCATTTTGTGAAAGGAAGCAAGTATAGAAAGCTGATTCATAAATTAAAATATCAAAACCGACCGGATATTGGCGTTTTTCTCGGGAAGGAATTGGGCTCGGAATTATATGCATCCGGATTGTATGATGATGTTGATTATATAGTGCCCGTGCCTTTGCATCCTGACAGATATAAAACGCGCGGCTATAATCAAGCTGAAAAAATTGGCGAAGGAATGAGTGAAATGATGAAAATCCAGATGGATGCTGAAAATTTTTACCGTGCGGTTGCGACTACCACTCAAACCAAGAAAGGACGATTTGACCGCTGGGAAAATGTTGCTGAAGTGTTTCAAATTAACGATGAGTCTTTATTTAAAAACAAACATATCCTATTAATTGATGATGTGATTACTACCGGAGCAACTATTGAAGCTTGTGCACAGTGCCTTTTGAAAATTGAAGGTGTAAAAGTCAGCATTGCGAGTTTAGGTTTTGCATCGGCAGGGTAGAAGTTAGCTCGAAAAATTCACCGCAAATAGTTAGATGTTAATACCGATTGTGAATCAAAATTGCCGATACAATTCATTTTATACTAATTTAGCCCGAAAAATTCACCGCAAATAGGTATACCGATTGTGAATCAAAATTGCCGATACAATTCATTCTATTTCTTGTATCAGCTTTGATTCTACATCGGCATTGTTTACTCCCGAAAATCGGGGATACCGGAGTTTTTGATTTTAAAGTGGTATCAGATGTTAACATAAAGTGCTGTTGCTAAATACTTTAGCTTACTGCAGCCCATTTTTTTATTAACTCAAATCTGCACAAAGGGACTGGCATGAATTTTCCGGGTTAGGTGATTGTTTTATCGCATGATCCGGATTTCATGCGATCCGAATTTTTCAAATTTTTACTCAAAAAAAAACGGGAAGCTTCACTATGAAACCTCCCGTTATCTTATTTTACAACGTATTATTTATTTCCTTTTTTCTTATTGTCATCGTTTGAGATACTGTCTCTCATGGATGTATCTGATTGAATGTTTTTCATTTTGTAATAATCCATAATGCCGAGATTTCCGCTACGGAAAGCTTCAGCCATTGCTTTAGGAATTTCGGCTTCTGCCTCAACTACGCGAGCTCTCTTTTCTTGTGTTAGGGCTTTCATTTCCTGTTCGTTAGCGACAGCCATCGCGCGACGTTCTTCTGCTTTAGCTTGTGCAACTTTAAGATCGGCTTCAGCCTGATCAGTTTGAAGTCCTGCACCAATGTTTTTACCGATATCAATATCTGCAATATCAATGGAAAGAATTTCAAATGCAGTTCCGGCATCCAATCCTTTCGAAAGCACGACACGAGAAATGTTATCCGGGTTTTCAAGCACAACTTTATGTGTTTTAGAAGAACCAATAGAGGAAACAATTCCTTCACCAACACGTGCAAGTACTGTTTCTTCTCCTGCGCCACCAACAAGTTGTTTAATGTTGGCACGGACGGTTACTCTGGCTTTTGCAATCACCTGAATTCCGTCCAGAGCTACTGCTGCCACCGGTGGTGTATTGATCACCTTTGGGTTTACAGACATCTGAACCGCTTCGAAAACATCTCTACCAGCCAAATCAATGGCGGTTGCCATCTTAAACGGCAAATCGATATTTGCTTTGGAAGCAGATACCAGTGCGTGAACTACTCTTTCTATATGTCCTCCGGCCAGATAGTGTGCTTCGAGATCGTCTCTCCCGATATGCAAGCCGGCTTTTGTTGCTTCAATCATCGCACGGACAATTACCGCAGGCGGAACTTTTCTCCACCGCATGAATATTAACTGGAGTAGCGAGATTCTAACGCCTGAAACCAGTGCCTGAAACCACAATCCCAGTGGAATAAGATAAAGAAATAGCCAAAGAAAAATAATGGCTCCACCAATAATTACAACATAACCAATTGTACCCATAAGATTTATTTTTTAAGTTTTACATATATTTTGTACTTCAATACTTCTGTTACAACAACTTCTGTTCCCGGATCAATGAGTCCGCTTAAGGATTCTGCATCAACATCTACTCCTCCGACACGAACTTTTCCCATTGGAGCAAGTCGTGTAATTGTTTTCGCATTTTCGCCGGGTTTTATACTATCTTCTTCAAAATGCTCCATTTTCGAGCTTACGGTTGAATTCAGTGAGATTCGTTTCCATGTATTGGATTTTATGAAAAAGACGATGGATAAGATCAGTAATCCCAAAGTGGATAGCAAAACCCATACTCCGGTTGTTGCCCCATGTTGATTAAATGCAAGATATATTCCTCCTGCCATGAGAATGATGCCACCGATACCAGAAATTGTTGTTCCCGGTATCACCAGTACTTCAAGCCAGATGAGCAATAAGCCCAACACAATTAAAAAAATAATTGCTCCGATTCCCATTTATTGAATATTAACGTTTAATCCTTTTTCAATTAACCTGTTTTTCAGGGGTTTTAATTTGGATATTTCTCCGTTTTTAATGTCACATTTCCCATTATAATGCGTGATAAATGCACATTGTTCTGCTTGTGTTGTGTCGTGATTGCAGATATCAACAAGGCATTCGATGACATAATCAAAGCTATTGAAATCATCATCAAACAGCACCATGACATATTTTTCATCTGATGAAGACAGCTTGTCTTTTGCCGGATTGATATTTTCTTTTGCCTTTTTCACCATATCAACAAATTTAGTCTTTTTTTTATTGTTTCAAAGCTTTTTTTTTGTTTTTTGTAAAATGTGCTTGTTGATAGTTGCGTTGAAGCGTTAGGGCGATGGGGCGATTAGGCGGTTGGTGCGATAGGACGTAATTTGCGATAGGGTTAGAATTTTGCTTCCGTATTTTGCTGTGCGATGGCTTTTGCTGGAAAGCTGATGCGTTGATTAGGGAATTTTTGAAGATGCGGCCGGGAGAGTATGCTAGTCTGCTGTCATTGTTGGCAAAATGATTCTTTTGTCACGATATTTGTGTGCTGTCGTATCAAAATTTCCCCCAAGAGATCTCGCTAAGCGAAGGGTTTGCATAGGGAAGTCGAGGCGTTGAGTTAAGAAATTTGACGCGCAAGGTTTGAGCCACGAATGCACGAATGAAAAAGGTGTTTGACACGCAAGAATTGCCACGAATAAAATGTTTGTCGCGCAAGAAAACACACAAATGCCTGCATGCAGGCAAATCATTCGTGAATTCGTGGCTATTTTCTGCGAGTTTGCGAGCTGACATAGGCGATTCGCAGAATAATCTGTATCTATTAGTTGAAAAGGTACCAGTCTATTAGTTGAAAAGTATCCACCTTAAAAAAGTTAAACCATCTTTATTGAAATTTTCAATAAAGAGCAAAAACATGATAACAATGGTGGATAAAAACAG